>VOFC01000085.1_pt1 | contig 136000 bp, 124 predicted proteins | sample 5384161 | NCBI WGS metagenome assembly VOFC01 (sample SAMN12384722, study PRJNA508395) | human gut metagenome | isolation source: healthy gut B | host: Homo sapiens
TGGCGTGTAATCAGACAGGGCAGGTCAATGCAACACTTTTTCCTGCTTCCGGTTCGGAAAATGTCAATCCGGACACTCATTTGGTTCTTACTTTTTCCGAGACTCCTGTCCTTGGAGATTCCGGTATGATACGGATTTATGACGCAGTTACTGACCAAGTGGTGGACAGTTTGGATTTGAGTATTCCGTCTGGTCCTACGGAGAGCCGTACGTATGGTCCGGAATGTGATTATACAAAAAGTGCCTTATGACTATACTCGTACCGTTATGCCTACCAATAAAGATACTCGTCCGGGTACTCCTTCGGGAACGGCGGAACCTACTCCTCCTGTGTACCAGCTTACTATTATAGGGGATTTACGGATGCCTTTCATTTTTATCCCGTCATCGTGCGTGATTCTATAGCTACTATTTATCTACACAATAATATGCTGGAATATGGGCATACTTACTATGTGACTATAGATAATGGTGTGTTAAATTTAGCTGATGGCAGTTTTCAAGGAGTCACTAAAGAAGATGAGTGGATTTTCACTACTAAATCTGACATGCCGGAACTTTCAGATACATTGATTGTGGATGTTGCAGGAAAAGGAGACTTTAATACAGTTCAGGGAGCCTTGGATTTTATTCCTGATTTTAATGAACAACAGACTGTGATTTTAGTTAATCCCGGTGATTATGAAGAATTGGTCTATACAAGAAATAAATGGAATGTTAAAATTAAAGGAGCAGGAATGGCCGATACTAAAGTACATTATGCAAATAATGAAGTCTTTAATCCTCATCCGCTGACTGTGAAAACCAATGAGTGGCCCGGTACATTTCCTTCCCGTCGGGCGGCTTTCATGCTTGATAATTGCAAGGATATAGTCATTGAGGATATGACCATTGCTACAGATTTAAAAGGTCAGGCAGAAGGGTTGTTGATTAATGGAGAAAGGATTGCTTTATACCGTGTACATATTATAGGTTCAGGAGATGCATTGCAGGCGAATGGAACAATCTATATGGAATCTTGTGAGTTGGATGGTGGTGGTGATACTATTTTAGGACGTGGCAGCTTGTTTGCTTATAAAAGTAATTTCCGTAATGGTGGCGGCCCTTTCTCATGGGTAAGAAATACGGCGGGCAATCATGGTAATGTGTTTGTTGAATGCACTTTTTCTACGGAGGATGGTAAACAGGCGGATTACGGACGTACTAAAAGTAACCACGGTTCGGCCTATCCTGATGCAGAGTTTGTCTTGATAGATTGTAAAGTGAAAAAAATATAATTCCTGAAGGCTGGAGTTCTATTGGAGCGAAGACTGCTAAAATGTACGAGTATAATACTTGTGATATGGTGACAGGAAATCCGGTTGATGTATCCAAACGTCATCCATATTCCCGCCAGCTGACAAAAGATAAAGATACAGAGCTGATTAACAATTATCGGAACCCTGCTTTTTGTTTTGAAAGGCTGGGTGCCGGATAGTTGTATAAATGGGACGAAGTAATAATTAGTGGAGATAAGTTTGCGCATCGAATATTGAGGTATCTAATTAAATATCGGAAACAGATATGGATGATCTATTAAAGTTGGAAACAGAAACTTTTAATAAATTATATACTGATTACAGGTTACGGTTTATTCGTTTTGCGCAAACTTATATTCTCGATATTTCTATAGCTGAAGATATTGTGATGGACACTTTAGCTTATTATTGGGAACATCGAAGAGATATAAAGAACGATGAGAATATATTAAGTTATCTTTTAACGGCTATAAAGCATAAATGCTTGAACTATTTAAGACAGGAACGCTTTCATTATGAAAAGAATAATTCTTTGTCTGAACTTGCTTTATGGGAATTGGATTTTAAGATATCAGCATTATCGGCATGTGATCCTTGTGAATTGTATACTAATGAGGTGCAAGAGATTGTAAATCATACGCTTGAAAAATTGCCATCAAAAACTCGACAGATTTTTTTATGAACAGATATGAAGATATATCCTACCCTGAAATAGCTAAAAAGTTATTTGTGAATCAAAAAACCGTTGAATATCATATAAGTAAGGCATTAAAAGCTCTACGTGCTGTCCTCAAAGACTATCTTTCTTTTTTGATTTATCTAATTTAGCAGATTTTTTTGTTTTTCGTTTAGGTATTTCCATTCTCATGTGCTTATAGAGTAAATAATGGAAAGAAAATGAATTTATTATCGTTGTATCATTTTTTTGCAGGCAAAGCATCTGACAAGCAGAAAGAAGCTATTAAACGATGGGCTGAAAGTTCACCGGATAATTATGAGACATTATGTCGTGAAAAGAAAATATTTGATGCAGGTATTTTGTTGGTAGATAAAAAGGAACTGTCTCAAAAAGAAAATGCCCCGTTGTTATATAAGCTAATTAATTATACCGTAAAGATAGCTGCGGTTGTTCTTTTGGTTGTTGTGTCTGTTACTATTTATAAGTATCAGGAATTGGTGAAAAAATCAGAGGTATTACAAACCATACTTGTTCCTGCCGGTCAAAGAATAAACATAATTTTACCCGATAGTACGTTTGTGTGCCTTAATTCTAATACGAAATTTAGTTATCCTTCTGTTTTTGCAACAAATAATCGTAAAGTAAAGTTGGATGGAGAAGCTTATTTTGAAGTATCGGCCAATAAAAATAAGCCATTTTATGTACATACTTCAAAAGGAGAAATCAAAGTACTCGGTACTCATTTTAATTTGGAAGCTTATTCTAACGCTGATGTATTTAAGACTTCTTTGTTTGAAGGCAAAGTTCGTGTCAGAGTAAAAGGTAACAATATTTATTTGAAACCTGATCAAATGGTATGTTATCATAAAAATGGAAAAATTCATTTGGAAACCATCCACGATTATGACCAGTACCGATGGCGTGAGGGATTAATTTGTATAAAAAGCGCAAAATTGAAGGACATCATGAAAACTTTTACTAAATATTTTGGAGATAGCATTGTTATTCAAAATAAAGAGGTGGAACATTATAAATATACAGGAAAATTTAGACAAAGTAGAGGGGTTATTAATGCGTTAAGGTTATTGCAGAAAGATGCTCCTTTTACTATAGAGCAGGATGAGGACAAACAAATTATTTATATCAAATAGAGGTTCAAATACATAAAACACAACTATATTTTTTTTAAAACTAAAATCTAATAACATGGAAACAACTTATTTAAACGTATGTGATAGGCCAATAAGTCGGTGGTCTATTGTGAGATTACTGAAAACAGTCTTGTTGCTATTATGTGTGTCATTTAGTTCAGTGTACGTACAAGCATCAGATCGGAACGAAGGTATCACTATTTCATGTAAGAATGAAAGCTTGGAACAAGTGATACACTTGATTGAGAGCCAGTCATCTTATCTTTTTGTGTTAAATGATAAGGTGAATACTAAACACAAAGTAAGTATAAAGATAGAGAATGGAAATATAAATGCTATTCTGAATAAAATCTTTCAAGGTACCAATATGACGTATCAAGTTGATGGAGATCATATTTTAATTTCAACTACTCATAAAAGTATCGGTTTGGATGAAACACGACAGGCTACTATGATAAAAAGGAAAAATAGTAGATAATGCAGGTGAGCCTATGATTGGAGTAAATGTATTGGTAAAAGGAACGACTAATGGTGCCATTACTGACTTTGAAGGTAATTATTCTCTTGCTGATGTAAACGAGAATGATGTATTAATGGTGACCTATATTGGCTATCTTACTCAGGAGATAAAAGTCGGGAAACAGTCTGTCATAAACATTGTGATGAAAGATGATACTCAATCTTTGGATGAAGTGGTAGTGGTTGGATATGGTGTTCAAAAAAGAAGAGTGATTTGACTGGTTCTATATCTTCTATAAAACCAGCGGATATTACATCTACTCCTACTACCAATGCGTTGAAATCTTTGCAAGGTAAAGTAGCGGGATTGGATATAACACAATCTAGCGGGCAACCCGGAGCCTCTATTTCATTAACCATGCGTGGTAATCGTTCTCTTAAAGCTGACAATAATCCGTTAGTATTGGTCGATGGTATAGATTACGGATCATTTGTTGATATTAATCCTACTGATATTGAGTCTATTGAAGTCTTGAAAGATATCTCATCTACAGCTATTTATGGAACGAAAGGAGCTAATGGTGTAATTATTATTACAACAAAATCCGGAGCCAAGGGACAAAAGACGAAAATCGATTTTAATGCTTATGTTTCTATTAAAAATAAGGCTAAATACCCTCGTATGATGAATGGAGAAGAATATGCTCAATTAAAGAGAGAGGCCTATAGAACTACTAATTCAGCAGCGCCGGATCAATATATGGATGATGCTTTGATTTTCAATGCAGAAGAATTGGAGTATTTGGAAAAAAGGTTATTGGGTTGATTGGCAGGATTTATTGTTGGGTACCGGTATTACCCAAAATTATGAAATCAGTATGTCTGGTGGTACGGAGAAAACATCTTATTCATTATCATTTGGTTTTCAAGATGATAAAGGATTGTTGAAAAATGATGTATTGAAACGTTATAATGGTCGTATTAGTCTTGATCATAAGATAAATAAAATTTTCAATGTGGGTGTGAATGTTTCATATACTTTTAAAGATCAGGATAAGAGACAGAATCCATTGAATTTGGCTAACAAAATACCATGTATAGGCAGAGCTTATGATGATAATGGTAATTTTATATTAAACCCTGCTCCTGGAAATAGTTCTGCATTCAGTCCTTTATGTGATGAGCAGCCGGGTGCTTACGAGGATAATATTCGTACGAAACGTATGTTTGCTTCGGGGTATTTGAATGTGAATATTCTGAAAGATTTTTTCTTTAAATCCACTATTGGCATTGATGTTACAGATAGTCGGGAAGGTATTTATAAAGATAAAAATACAGTAGCTAATCTTGGTGTAAAATCTACCTCTTCTGTTCAGGCGGATAACGATTGGCGTTATACTTGGGAGAATATACTGAATTACTCCAAAACATTTGGGAAACATGGACTAACTGCAATGATTGGTAGTAGTACCACTGCTTATGGATATGAAAAGGTTTTGGCTAGTGGAGCTAACCAAGCTTCTGCTCTGACTTCATTCCACGATCTGGGAGCAAATGCTGATTCAAAAGAAAATGCCAGTCAATTGATTGAGACGCAAATGGTTTCTTTCTTTGGACGATTGAATTATAAGTTTAATGAACGTTATTTATTCCAAGCTTCTTTGCGTGCTGATGGATCTTCCGTTTTGGCGAAAGGGCACAAGTGGGGGTATTTCCCGTCAGCATCCGCTGCGTGGCGTATTTCAGAAGAAGGCTTTATGGCTGATCAAGATATTTTTAGTAATTTGAAATTACGTTTAAGTTGGGGAGTTGCTGGTAACAGTGCAATTGATGCTTATGCTACTTTAGGAGGACTTAAAAAATCAGTATATACATTTGGTAGTAGTGTTTATGGATATTATCCTAGCGAGATTGCAAATAAAGATTTGACTTGGGAAAAAACATCGACATGGAATCTTGGACTGGATTTCTCAATTTTAAGAAATCGCATATCTGGTACAATTGATACTTATATTTCACAAACCTCGGATTTGTTACTTCCAAGTTTATTGCCTAGTTCTACTGGATATGCATCTGTTATGCAGAATATAGGTAAAACAGAAAATAAAGGTATTGAAGTGACATTGAATACAATTTGGTTTCAAAATAAAAATTTTAGTTGGAATACGGATTGGACATATAGTTTGAATCGTGAAAAAATTAAAGCTTTAAATAGTGGTGTAACGCGTGATGAAGGTAATCTTTGGTTTGTTGGCTCTCCTACTCAAGTTTTTTATGATTATAAAAAGATTGGTATCTGGCAATTAGGTGAGGAAGCTCAGGCCAAGGCTTTTGGAGGATTTAAGCCAGGGGATATTAAAGTGGCAGATATGTCACCTAAAGGTTCTGAAGGTGAAGGCGTTTTCTCTACGGATGACCGGGTTATTTTTTCAAGAGTTCCTAAGTATACGTTTGGTATAACTAATAATATCATCTATAAGAATTTTGATTTAATGTTCTTTATTTATGGTCGTATCGGACAATATGTAAAAGATGCCTATACTCAGTTATACAAGCCAAGTGCGTTGGAAAATAGCGCACCTGTAAATTATTGGACACCTGAGAATCCTAGCAATGAGTATCCTCGTCCCAATAGTGGTTATTCAACGAACAGCTATTTGTTACAGTCTTCATTGGCATTCCGTAAAGCTTCTTTTGTGAAAATACGAGATATTACATTGGGATACACACTGCCTAAAGAATGGACATCCAAAATGATGGTGCAGAAGTTGCGTATTTATTGTTCTTTGAATAATTTCATTACCTTCACGGATTTCCCGAATTATGATCCGGAAAGCAATGGAAGTATGGACTTTCCATTGGCGAAGCAAGTGTTGTTTGGCATCAATCTTAGTTTGTAATCTTTAATTATGATCATTATGAAAACAAAATTTTATTATTATATAAGCATATTATTTCTTTGTTTATGTCATGTCTCTTGTGAAGACTTTCTAGAAGAAACTAATAAAAAGTGGATTGACAACGGATCCATTTATGAAAACGAAAGTTGGAATAGAGAGTGCGTTGAATTCCTGTTATTCGGGTGCAAGGACATTTTATGGTCAGGAAGATGGTTTTGGTATGACAGAATCTGGTACTGATTTGTTTTTGCGTGGGGGAGATAATAAAGCAAATCAATTGGCTGATTATACTATTGACTTAAATGGCTCCCAATCAACTATCGGAAATGTTTGGAAAAATCTTTATTTGTCATTAAGTGCTTGTAATCAGACTATTTCTTTGTTGCCAAGTGAAGTATTGACCGAAGCTGAAAATAAGTCATTTGAAGGCCAGGCTAAGTTTTGGAGAGCCTTCTATTTGTGGTTGATAACAGAAACTTGGGGAGACGTGGTATTGAACACAGAACCTATAACGGGTGCTGTTACTGAAGCACACCGTTCGTCTGTAGAAGATTTTTATAAAGTTATTTTTGATGATTTAGATGTGGCTGTCAATCAACTGGCACCAGGCAAATCAACAGATGGTAGAATAACTCAGGATGTAGCTAAAGCTTTTAAAGCAAGAGCTTGTTTGACCAGAGCTTGTGCAACGGGCGAGGCTTCGCTTTATGCTGAGGCCGCTGTGTTGGCAAAGGATATTATCAATAGTCAACGCTATTCTTTCTATACTGATTATAGTGATATGTGGGATATTGCCAATTGTGATGGAGGTACAAACAAAGAAGCAATTTTTTCTATAAATTACACCAACTCAGAATTAGAAAATAATGCTTTTGATGCTACTGCTACTAATTCGGGTAATAAAGGGATTGTTGATTTTGTAATGAAATATGATAAGGAAGCCGGAATGGAACGCGATGTCTTGAATGCTCGTCCTTTCCAAAGATATATGCCGTCCAGGTATTTGCTGCAATTATATAATGAGAATATAGATCAGCGTTATAAAGTGACGTTTAAAGATGCCTGGTACGCTAACAAGAATCCGTTATCCGAGAGTGATTTAAAAGTTTATCCTTTAATGGCTACAGGAGATACGGCCATATATATCATGAAAACGGCTGCTACTGATTCACAAAAAGTATGGGCGTCAAAGCGGTATCGTTTGCTGGATGTTAATGACGTGTACACTTCGGAAGGTAAAGCTATCTTAAGGTCGCAATTTGTAGAAATGCATAAGTTTGCCGATCCTACGGCGGTTTATAATCAGGATTGGTGTCAACGGGATGCATTTGTCATTCGTTTGCCGGAAATGTATTTTATTGCAGCCGAAGCGATGCTGCAAACGAATAAACAGGAAGCGGTGGATTTGATGAATGAATTCTTGATGAAACGTGCAATACCAGGTAAAGAAAATGACATGAAAATTACTGAATCGGAACTGACTATCGATTTTATTTTAGATGAGAGGGCTAGGGAATTGTGTGGAGAACAAATACGTTGGTTTGATTTAAAACGAACTAAAAAGTTAGTTGAATACGTTAAGTTGCATAATATGGATGCAAAAGATAATATTCAAGAATATCATATGCTACGTCCGATACCCCAAAATCAATTGGATGCGGTGACTAATAAAGATGAATTCACTCAAAATCCCGGATATACAAAATAAAGTAATTTTGTAAAAGGAGTATATTGAAGTATTTCTTCTTAACATACTCCTTTTACAATATACCATAAAAGAAAAATAGAGGTAAAATGAAATCAGCTATAAAAAAAAATATTCGTTTTAACGGGTTGTGTACTATTGTTTGTAACATCTATGAGAGCACAGAGGGCATGTCTCAATTTATCAGAAACTCTATGGAATATCACTCTTGATCGTTCGGCTGTATGGCAAAATGATTCTCTTTATGTTCCTCCTGTCAATATTCATGACCTCTGTCCATATACCTACCGGAGGCTGGAATTTGCTTGATACACCCGATAAGATAGGGGTGACACTTCCTGCTACCGTAGAGCAACACCTATGGGGATGGAATGGAGAAACATTTGGAGTTACCGGAAATTATGTAGGGGTTTCATGGTTTGATACAAAAATAAATGTACCTGCTGATTGGAGAAATAAACGGATAGTGATGAATGTTGCTTCTGTCCGTTTTAGAGCTGAGATTTTTGTTAATAAAAAATTGGTGGGATATGATTTGGTGAATAGTACGCCGTTTGCTGTAGATGTGACACCTTTTTATTCTACCTGGTCAGGAAAATGTGATTGCTTTCCGCATTACTGATCCAAATGGTAATTTTAATTGGAAAGATTCCCAAGTCTATACATGGGGAGAGTATAGAACTAATCCTTCTCATGGTTTTGGCGGTATAACTGGAAAAGTGGAGTTGGTTGCTACGGATAAGTTATATATTGGAGATGTTTTTTATTAAAAACCAACCGGACCCTTATTCTATTGAAGTTGAAGTGACGGCTTGTAATGAAACAAAGAACCCGATGAAGGCTCAGAAAATGCTTTTAACAGTAAAAGAACATAAAGGTGAGAAAGTACTTTACCGAAAAGAATACCCTGTTGAAAATCTTGTTGTCGGAGAGAATAAACAAACTTTTCATATTCATTTGCCAGCGGCAAAATTGTGGAGTACGGATTCTCCTCATCTTTATGATTTGTCTGTTTCAGTAGGTACGGATAATTATACGCAGCGTTTTGGATTCAGATGGTTTGAAGTGAAGGATATTCATGGAGATAAGCAATTTTTCTTGAATGGAAAAAAGAATTGTTTTACGTACAGCTATTTCATGGAGTTTCTGGCCGGATAATGGGATCACTCCATCTGATGAGTTGGCTAGGAGACAAGTGGAGAGTGCTAAAAAGCTAGGACTTAACATGTTGAATTTTCACCGTACTATCGGGCATAGCAATGTCTTGGATTATGCTGATGAATTGGGATTATTATACTTTGAAGAACCGGGAGGCAATCAGTATCCTATCAATCACTTTAATGATAATAACAAGCAAAGCAAGTTTTATTTTGCTTACCGGAATGAAAAATTGGTGCGAATGATTAAACGTGACCGTAACCATCCGTCTCTTGTTATTTATAATTTGCATAATGAACGGGGAGCTTGGCCACAGGTACAGGATTATGCGCAGATGCGTATGGCACATTCGTTGGATCCTACCCGTATCTTAACTTATAATTCCAGTAATGGAGAGAACCCGGAAAATGAGGCGAATGCCCGTTTTAAATTGCACTTGATGCCAAACGATACTACTTTTTATGATTATGGATGGTATGACAGGCATCATGCAGGTGGTCCGGGTTGCTATCATGATAATTTATATTGGGGTAAAGATAACTATCACCGTTTTTCAGATCATAAGGATGAGATTATTTATTGGGGGGAAGACGGGGCTATTGGTACTCCGCCGCGTCTTCAGCTCATTCGGGATGAAATCCTGCAATCTGGCACTACTTCTGGATGGGAAGCGATGGATTATATGAAGTGGTATGATGCATATGATTCGTTTCTTAAACACAATGGATTTGCCAAAGCATTTCCTACAGTGGATGATTTGACCCGTGCCATGGGGAATGTGGCTTTCTATTATCAAGGTAGGGTAATTGAGAATATTCGTATCAGTAATACGGTGGATGCTTATGCTGTAAATGGTTGGGAAAGTATGAAACTGGAAAATCACTCCGGCATTGTTGATAATTATCGTTATCCTAAAGGAGATGTGGAAGTAATGGCTCGTTATAACCAACCGTTATTTTTAGCTGTAAAAATGAATCGGAAAGTGCTGAATGTTGGAGATACGACTATAGTAGATACTTATATTGTAAATGAAAAGAATTTGAAGGGGAATTATTCTCTTCAATTGATAGCGAAAGATGCGGAAGGTACTGTATTGGCTACCCATGTATCTAGTGTACATGTTAAAGGGGGGAATGTATATGGTCAATGTTTACAGATCGGCTGGAATTTTGTTCCTCGGGCAACAGGCTATGTTTGTATTGAAGCAAAAAGTTGGTCAAAGGCAAAAAAACTTTTGCAACTGGAGACGATTCTTTGTTTGCTGTAAGTTTGAATACGAAAGGAATTACAGCTAATGGTTCTATTGCTGATACTACGGGCGTTCTGAGCAATTTTATGAAAACAGTTGGTTTTGATATTCCGGAATATAAAGAAGGAACACCTTCGGGAGATTATTTGTTGGTTGGCGCCTTTGAACCTACTCAATGGGGAAGTGGTATGAGTGATATTATGGAATGGGTTTACAAGGGACATACATTGATTATTGTGGATAATGCGGAAAGGTGGGCTGAGTTCTTAGCGGATAAAGAAGTTTTGGATTATCGTGGTTCAAAGAAACTAGGTACGGCTTGGTATGGTGGGAACTTTTTTCAATAGAGAACATCCTATTTTTGATGGATTTTGTTATGTCCATTTTATGGGGTGAGAGCACAGGAGAGACCGTTTTTTGATTTGTCAGGAAAAGGATGGCATTTATGGCAGGATAAAAAAGCGACTTGGCAGACAGAGGATATTTATTTGACATTGGAAGAGGCACGGAAAAGTCCTGTAATTGTTCCTACAGCGGGATGGGATATATTGACTTCTGCCCAGGCTCTTCCGGTACAGGTTCCCGGAACAGCTGAAGAATATCTTCAAACTCAGTCCGGACCCGAAGGAGATATTACAGGAGTTACATGGTGGAGTCGTACAATGGATATTCCGGTGTTGAAGAAAGGACAAAAAGTCTTTTTGAATTTTGGCTCTATACGTTCACGGGCGGAGATTTTTATTAATCAGAGATTAGTGGATTATCAGATTGTGGACAATGTTCCTTTTGAAACGGATATTACTCCTTATATAAAATCGGGAGAACAGGTACAATTGGCTGTACGTATAACGGATGCGGGTGGTAACCATGATTGGCGCGACTACAGAACTATTCCGTGGGGAGATAAAATGTTGCCTCCCGGTCATGGCTTTGGAGGAATAACAGGAAAAGTTAGTATGAAGGTATGTAATTCTGTTTATGTGGCAGATATTTATATGCAGAATACTCCTCAGATAACTACCGCCAACGCTATTCTGACATTACAGAATGAAAAAGGAAAGACTGCGAAGCAGGATCTTCGTATAACGGTGTACGAGTGGAGAAATAAAGAAAAAATAGTTTATTCTAAAGAGATAAAGGGTATCTCATTAAATAAAGGTATGAATGAACTGAAGATTCCTGTATCAGCTCCGGATGCGAAATTATGGAGTGTGGATGATCCTAATCTGTATGTATGTGAGGTGGAGTTGTCCGAAGGACAGAACTGGGTGGATAAAGATTCCCGCCGTTTTGGATTCCGTTGGTTCGAGGCTTCCGGTATAGGTGATGATGCTGTTTTTCGTTTAAATGGAAAACGTATCATGCTTCGCTCGGCCATCAGTTGGAGTTTTTGGCCGGTCAATGGTATTTTTCCATCGGAAGAATTGGCTGAAAGGCAAATTCGCATAGCTAAGGAGTTAGGATTGAATATGCTGAATTTTCATCGTTTTATCGGTAATACTGACGTAATGAATTATGCTGATGAGTTGGGACTGCTCTATTTTGAAGAGCCTGGCGGCTTCCGTCTGGATGTGAGACAGCCGTTTATGAATGCTGTTTTGCATGAAAAGGTCATCCGTATGGTAAAGAGGGATCGCAGTCATCCCTGTCTGGTTATCTATAATATGATGAATGAATCGGGAAATGCTGCTCCTGAAAAGTTAGAATTGGAAATTCAAGCGATGAAGGATATGCGTGTATTGGATCCTTCCCGGTTGATTCTTCGTACCTCGGCTTGGGCTAAGGGAGATGATATAGAAGATCAGGCTAAAATTCATATTCGTCCTTACGATGAAAAAGTGTATTGGAGTGGCTGGTATGATTATCATCGTGCCGGAGGACCTGCTGTTTGGAATGAAGGTTTGTACAAAGGCCCTGACGATTATTATAATGATACAAGAATAAGCGTGAAATTGTATTCTTTGGTGAGGAAGGGGCTTTATCATCACCTCCTCGTTTGGAAAAGAATAAAGAAGATTTGGAAAAATATAACTATAAAGGATGGGATGGCAGAGAGTTTCTACGTTGGTATGATGAATTCAATAAATTCCTGGATGCTAAACAGTTAAGGACTGTTTATCCTACGGTAGATGATTTGTGTGTGGCTATGGGGACTGTATCCTATGAACATCAGGGACGTAAAATAGAATCGGCCAGAATGAATAATTTGACGGATGCATACGTTGTTAATGGATGGGAATCGGAATTGACGGAGAATTATTCGGGAATTGTCGATTGTTTTCGTTATCCCAAATCAGATCCGGCTATCATAGCTCGTTATAATCAGCCTTTGTATGTAGCGGTAAAGACCAGGCAACAGGTTGCAGCCGCAGGAGGGAAAGGTGACCGTTGATTTTTATCTGATTAATGAGAAGAATGTCCGGGGAAACCATCAATTGAAAATCTCGGTGACAGACTATCAAGGAAAAGTGATGGAGGTAGGGACTTATGAAACGGAAGCCGCCGGAGGTGAGGTTTATGGTCAGTTGTTGGTGAAAGATGTAAAAATACCTGTTCCTACAGCTGGAGGACTTTGTAGGATTGAAGCAAAACTGTGTAAGGAAAATTCTGTTGTTACAACTGGGTATGATGATATATTGTCTGTAAATCTGGCATCCAATATGTTGGATGGTAAAGGGGCCGTTTGGGAAGATGGGAGTGCTTTACAGAATTTCTTGAAGGGAAAAACGAAAGAAGCGGTTGCAGCTTACGAGGATAATTTAGGAAAGTTGGATTGGATTATGGTGGCCCGTCCTCCTAGGAAAGATCAGTTGACAATGGTGCCGATGGAAGCGTTACGCTCTGCCGATGGCAAACCGGGATTGGATGTGGTCTATTATGAGGATATGGAATTTCAGAAGGAAGTTTATCATGAAGTGGCCAAGGTGGTTAATCTGAGTGCTATTGAGGGAGCTACACCAAGTCCTTTTGTGTATATGCTTGATGGTTATGGTATTAAATGGAGTGGTAAAGTACTTCCTTCTGTCAGTGGTGAATATACGATTATTCCTCAGAGTAATGATCGTAGTATGATTGAAGTCTTTGTCAATGGTAAGAAAATATATGAAATAACCAGGAAGAAAGAGCATTTGGGCGATGGAAAAGTCTATTTGGAAGGAGGCAAGTCTGCCGATATAGAGATCCGTTTCAGGCATCCTCGCAGTAACGCGCGTTGTCGTTTGGATTGGGCTGTTCCTAATGATAAGATGCCGGATGCACAGCGTTTAATGGAACGTGCCGTAAATGATGGAACCAAAATCTTTATTATTCAGAGTGCTGATGAGTGGTCGGAATTTATAGCGGCTAATAGTAAAGCGGTGTTTAAGGACAAATTCTTTGTTGGAACCAACTGGCTGGGCGGGGTGATGTTTAATAAGCCACATGATATTTTCAAGGAACTTCCTGTCGGAAATGCTCTCAACTGGCCTTATCAGGCATTGATACATACAGGGGTGGAGCGTATGGGATTAGTGATGGAAGGTGAGGAATTGCTGGTCGGAGCCTATCATACTTATCCTATGGCTATCGGAACTGCTATGGGGATTGTACCGATGGGTAAGGGTAGTGTTTTGTTCTCTACATTGGATATCTATGGGAACATCATTAATGATTCGGCTGCCGGACTCGTAGCCAAAAAGCTGATTTTCAATATGATTGATTTTAAATAAAATAACAGATACCATGAAAAAACGAATCCTATGCTTTTGTTTATGCCTGTATTGTATAGGGCTATGGGCGGCCAATGCTTCTTTTAAGAAGACAGGAAATGATTTGTTGTTTCTTCTGCCTCAGGGAAATGTGAAATTGGAATTTTGTACAGATGATATGTTCCGTGTACGTCATTCTCAAGGTACTGTGTTCGCTGAGAATGAACAGTGGATGGTTCGTAAATATGATTTTTCTTCTGTCAACTATACGGTGGAAGATAGAGGAACTGCATGGTTGATTACGACCGGAAAACTGATTATAGAGGCTACCAAGAATCCGTTCTGTCTGTCTGTTTCTGATAAAAACGGCAAGACTGCTTTATACGGAACTTGCGGAACAACGTTTTTATAAGGATTCTGTCAAGATAAAAGCTGTTCTACAGCCGGATGAACATTTCTTTGGCTTTGGGGAACGTATGGATTTCATGGATCAGCGAGGGCGTAAGATTTATCTGAATGTAGAGTTGGGAAGAGGGATAAAACCGGCTGTAGGAGGAAAAGATATTTTACGTGCCAATTATTGTCCCGTACCTTTTATGATGAGTACCAAAGGATATGGTTTATTCTTTCATACTCCGTTTGCTACCGAGTGGAATATGGGGTGGGATAGTAGTGATTATTATTCGTTTAAAGCTTTTGGCGGTGATTTGGACTATTATTTTATTTATGGTCCCGATTTTTATACCATGGTTGACAGATATACGGAATTGACCGGAAAATCCCCCATGCTTCCTCGTTTTGCAATGGGGTTGCATGTTGGTACTTATTCCGGTGGAACTTGGAAGAATGAAGAGATGACTTCCGATAAATACCCGCCTGCTTTATGTAAACGTTTGCGTGAGGAAGAAGTGCCTTTTGATTTGCTTTGGCTAGATTCTACCTGGAGATTGTTTAATACCACTTACGGAAATGGTGGTTGCTGTTTTGAATGGCGCAATACGTTCAAAGATCCGAAAGCCATGTTTGACAGTTGCTATGCGCAAAATGTAAAAATGGTGGGGCTTCATATCCGTTCCATATTAGATAATGGTCCTGAATATCATCTGTTGGATAAGGCGCGTGAACAGGGAAACGTGCTGTATCCCGGAGCAAAGATAGAAGGAGTGGTGAATTTCTTTGATCCGAAAGCTGTAGATTGGTGGTGGGAGAACGGAGTAATGAAAGTCGCTTCTATCGGGGCTAAGTTTGTGAAAACGGATGTCGGAGGGACGATGGACCTAAAAGGACTTCATAATATTTTTCCTTTAGCTTATGCGGAAGCGCCCTATCGTAAATTTCAGGAATATAATAATATGAGGGGGTGACACATACTCGTGAAGGTTATGCGGGAATTCAGCGTTATCCTTATATCTGGGCTGGAGATTGGGGAAGTGAATGGCAGTGGTTTGAACCGGTGATACGTGCAGGACTTAATATTGGTATGAGTGGTGTGGGTAACTGGACTCATTGCATGGGAGGATTTGAACAATATTCTCCTTACGATACAGAATTATATACTCGTTGGGTACAGTTCGGTATGTTTTCACCTATCGCCATGGTGTTCGGTATGGACCATCCCCGTTACCATGAACCTTGGACTTATGGTCCGGAGGCTTTGGCCAATTTCATCAAGTACGATAGTTTGCGTTATACATTGATTCCTTATATTTATAGTAATGCTTATCAACTTTATAAAACGGCACGTCCCATGATGACTCCTTTAGTGATGGACTATCCTCAGGATGAGAATACTTATCAGCTGACACGTCAGTATATGTTCGGGCCATGGATGATGGTTTGTCCTGTCACTACCAAAGGTGCACTGAGCCAACATGTCTATTTCCCCGGTGGAGAATGGTTTGATTATGAAACCGGTGAGCGTTACGAGGGCCGTCAATATAAATCTTTTCTTACTCCGTTGGATGTGTTGCCTATCTATATAAAAGCCGGAGCTATTATTCCCATGCAACCTGTTATGCAGTGGGTAGATCAGCATCCTGTAGATGTGATAACATTGGATGTCTATCCGTCAGGCATTTCTTCTTATGAGATGTATGAAGATGATGGTATATCAATGGATTATCAAAAAGGGATTGGTTCATTGACCCGTTTTACCAGCAGGCTTGCTGATGATAGTTGGACGTTTACTGCAGATAAACCGGTAGGGAAGTACAAACCTGTCAGACACACTTATCTGGTGAAGGCTTATTTGCAGAACGCTCCGCAATCTGTGATAGAAAATGGTAAATCGTTGCCCGTTCTTTCATCAGTTACAGATGCAGAGCGGAATACAGGCTGGTTTTATGATATAGAGCATAAACGTCTGTATGTGAAGACAGCCGGAGATAACCGTCAGAAAATTGAAATTGTGGTACAATAACTTAAAGGGATGATTCTATGAGAAAAATTATCGGTTTTCGCACTTTATGTGTAGGTTTGGGAATATGGGTGGGGACTGTTGTGGTTTCTGCTCAGGGGGAGTTCAAGGCATTACCTTGGAGTCAAAGTACTGCTTATAATTCTTATCTGATGCGTGATGTACATCGGCAGTTTGCATCCCGGCAGTTAGCCATTCAGCAAGCATTTACTTCTCCTGCCGGGATGCAGGAGTACCTGGAGGGTTGCCGTGAACGATATAAACAAATAGTAGGTACTTTTCCTGAAAAAGAGAATTTAAATGTTCAGGTGGTGGGGAAGATACAAGGTACCGGCTATTATATAGAGAAAATAATTTTTGAAAGCAAGCCTGGCCGCTATGTCACAGCACATCTTTATATGCCGGAGAACATGACTGTTCCTGTTCCGGCAACATTGGAACTTTGCGGACATGGATTGAATGGTAAAGGTTCTTCGTCTCATGCCGCTATGCTGATGGCATCCAATGGTATTGCTGTGCTGGTGGTAGATCCCATAGGCCAGGGAGAACGGTTGCAAATTATTGATAGGGAAGGAAAGCCGCTGACACGGGGGGCTACTACGGAACATACCTTACTGAATGCGGGCTTTAACTTGCTTGGTACTAGTTTGGCAGCACAGGAATATTGGGATAATCATCGGGCTTTGGACTATTTACTGACCCGTAAGGATATTGATCCGGAGCATATCGGAGTATATGGATCTTCTGGCGGTGGCACTCAGACCGCTTATTATATAGGTTTGGATCCCCGTGTAAAGGTAGCGGCTATTTGTAGTTTCTTTTCTACCCGAGAACGTACTATGGAGTTGCAAGGTCCTTCCGATGGTTGCCAACATATACCATACGAAGGGCGTGAACAACTGGAAGTACCTGATTTTGCTTTAATGATGGCTCCACGGCCTTTATTGATTTTAAGCGGTAAATATGATTTTGTCGATTTATGGGGTGCACAACAAGGATTTGCTGAATTACAACAGTGCTATAAAGTATTGGGAGTTCCCGAAAAGGTGGATATGCTGACAGTAGAAACAGGGCATGGACTTGGAACTGAAAAAAGGCAAAAGTTGGTCAGTTGGTTCAAGCGTTGGCTGAAAGATGATCAATCTCCGGTGAAGAAATCGGCACAAGACCGTTTCCGGTTGTCTGATATGCTTTGTACGACTAAAGGACAGGTGAATGTATCTATGCCTGGAGCACTCAGTATTATGCAGGAAAATGTGAATCAGCTGGATGAGTGGGCTTCCAAGCGTGAGGCGTTTCTTTCGAAAGGAAAGAAAACTGTTCAAACAAAGATGCTGGATTTGTTAGGTCTTAAAGGTCTTCCTGACCATAAAATAAGAATTGAAGCAACCGGACATGATTCAATGCGTGAATATGAACAATATAAGTTTCAGCTCATAAGGGAAGGGGAGATGCCTGTTCCTTGTATTCTTATCATGCCGTCCAGAGCGAATGCTGATTCTCCTATTGAGTTAAGGTTGCAGGAAGAGGGAAAAGGAACTTATTTGAGTGAATATGCGAATTTTGCTGCTGCCTTGACGGAAGGAAAAATTTTGTTGTTGGCAGACTTGCGCGGATTGGGGGAAACAACAGATCCTGCATTTTATACGGATGCTAAATATTGGAACCGTGAATATCGTAATGCAATGGTGAAAGGACACCCCGTCAAGGTATTTCCAATGTATTTAGTTGCAATTCATGCTGCTTATTTGGATGAAAGAATAAATGCCCAAAGCGTGAAGACTTGGAAGGAATACACAGCAGTGGGATAATCTGCTTTGAAATATTATGATTTCCTGCAGTGGATGGAATAAAATATGAATTCATTTCTTGTCTATTTCTTTTCCAGGAAATCAGCACGCATCGGGCTGAAACAATCTATCAGCATACCCGGCTCCAGGCATACACAACCATGCACTGCATCTGGTTCCTTATACAGACAGTCACCGGCCGATACAATTTTTTTCACACCATTGATGGTGAACTCAAATTTTCCACTTTCCACATAGGTGACTTGTGAATGGATATGATGGTGGACAGCTCCTACAGCTCCCTTTTCAAATTTTACTTTAACAACCATGATGTCATCATTGTAACCCATGATCTGGCGCACTACACCTTCGCCTGCAGGTTCCCATTCTTTGCCTTCTGCAAAAATGAAGTTTTCACTACCTGTTTTCATAACCTTTTTTTCAGTGTTTTTGTTTGTTTCTTCAGTACACTCTTTGTTGCTCTCTTTTTTTTCACTTTGTGCATTGCAGCTCTGCAATATTAGTGGTGCCATCAGGGCGCAAGCATACAATGCGGTTCTTACTTTACGATTCATGATCTTGCATTTAATATAAAATGAATAACTAAAACTTTTCTTCAAATATACTTATAATATGGGGAGGGTAGTTCGTCGTGATTAAAATATACGAGGAAAAGACCAAATATTACAAATCCAAGCTCCGGAAAATGGCTTATTTTGCTTCATAATGATATTTAAACTTGAATCAAAACACTAAAACAACAATGAAAAGCACATTAAAGAAGAACTGGGAAAGAATTGTCCTTTGCCTGTGCATGGCAAATTTTGCTTGTATAGGTATAGCCCAAACTAATAAAAAATTAGATGACCAAGTTATAAATACGATGAAAACCGCCACTCGGTTTATGATGGACAAAGTGAGTTATAATGGTGGCTTCGTATGGAATTATTTGCCGGATATGTCCCGTTCATGGGGAGAGATGGAAGCCAAGAGGACAATGGTATGGATTCAGCCGCCGGGAACTCCTTCTGTCGGTCATTTGTTGCTTGACGCTTATCATGCTACAGGAGATGAGTATTATTATGAAGCTGCGAAAAAAGTGGCTAACACCTTGATTTGGGGACAGCTTGAATGTGGCGGATGGAATTATGTGTTCGATTTTGCAGGAGAGAACTCCTTAAAGTCCTGGTATGATACCGTTGGTAAAAATGGCTGGCGTCTGGAAGAATTTCAACATTATTATGGAAATGCGACTTACGATGATGCGGGTACTATGGAGGCTGCCAAATTTCTACTTCGTATGTATGTGGAAAAAAATGATCCTGCTTTCCGTCCGGCTTTGGAGAAAACCATTGATTTTGTCTTGAAAAGTCAATATCCGGTGGGTGGATGGCCTCAACGGTATCCTTTGATGTATGATCACCCTTTTCAAGGTAAGAAAGATTATTCGTCTTTTATTACTCTGAATGATGATGTGATTCCTGATGCGACCGAGTTTTTGATTCAATGCTATCAGGCAATGGGGTTGCAAGGGGTAAAGGAGCCTATTATGCGTGCTATGTACTTGATGATTTCCCTTCAACAAGGGGAACCTTATGCAGGCTGGGCAGACCAATATACAGTAGATGATTTGAAACCGGCTCATGCCCGTTCTTATGAACCGCGCAGTGTGAACACCGGTACTACCGTCCGTCTTGTTAATTTAATGATGGATTACTATAAACTTACAGCTGATACTCGTTTCCTGTCGGGGATTCCTGCTGCAATTCGTTTTTTGGAATCAATGAAATTACCGGAATCGGATGTGAAGAAATGGAAGAGTCAGTCGACTAATCCGGAAGCTATTTTGGTTCCTCGTTTTGTAGATCCTGATACTGGTAAACCACTGTATGTCCATCGTAAAGGAAGTAATGTGAAAAACGGTACTTATTATATAGATCAGAATATAGAAAATACAATAGCTCATTATAATTCGGCAACTTTTGTGAATCCAGGTGAACTGCGTCGTCGTTATGAGGAAGTGAAAAAACTTCCTGTATCCGAATTGGCGAAGAATTCACCTTTGCTGCAGGATCATTTGGTTCCTTTACCTAAATATTATACTCGTTTACGTGGAAAAGCTACGGAAGAAGTTGCCCGGAAATTGGTGAAATCACTGACTAAGGACGGTTGCTGGCTCTCTCCTTTAAAGTCAACCTCGAACCCGTATAAGCCATATACTGTTTCAGGACCTAGTGAGGAAACGAAATATATAGCTACCTTTGTAGGGGACGAGCACGATACATCACCTTATCCGTGTACCACCGGAGAATTGTGCATCTCTGTTGGGGATTATATTGATAATATGATAAAATTAATTAGTTACCTTGAAAAGTAAAGTTTGTTAGGTATAGGTTTATGAAGAATACTGTAATTTGTTTATTGTTGTTCGGGATAAGTCTGACGGCTTCTGCTCAAGAAAAGGTGGAAACAGTTTCTATGCGTTATGAAACGCAGAATGATATGCCGCTGTTCTATCAGAAGATGAAAGAAAACCTGACTTATCCTATGGCTTGGGGAAATTCTTCCATCCGAAATTTCGAAAAGTGGCGTGAGGAAGCTCGAAAAACGTTATTGGATTGTATGTTGCCTGCTCCTCCTGCTACGGCTTTTGATAAGGAAGTGATAGATACCGAGCAACGGAATGGATATAGGGCGGAGAAGATTTTGTTCAGTGTTTCGGAATATTCTCGTGTTCCTGCTTATCTGTTGGTTCCTGACGGGAATGGCCCGTTCCCGGCAGTATTGCTGCTTCACGATCACGGTGCGCATTTTTCGATAGGGAAAGAGAAAATGGTACGTCCGTTCGGTGTGGAAGCATCTGTACTGGCCGATGCGGACGATTGGGCGGAAAAATGTTATGACAAACAGTATGTAGGTGATTATCTGGCAAGTCACGGATATGTAGTGCTTGCTGTGGATGCCTTGTTTTGGGGGGAACGGGGACGTAAGGAAGGAGTACGCTATGACTCACAGCAAGCGTTGGCGGCCAATATGTTACAGATGGGAATGTCTTGGGGAGCCTTGATAGCCTGGGATGATATCCGTAGCGCGGAATTTCTGGCCTCATTGCCCATGGTTCATAAGGACAAGATAGGTACGATGGGATTTTCTATGGGAGCACATCGTGCCTGGATGGTCAGTGCCGCTACAGATGTGGTGAAGGCAGGCGCTGCTGTGTGCTGGATGAATACTACAGATAGCTTAATGACACTTACCAATAATCAGAACAAAGGCGGGTCTGCTTATTCCATGATTATTCCCGGAATACGGAATTGGATGGATTATCCTCATGTGGCATCTATCGCCTGTCCCAAACCGATGTTGTTCATCAATGGCTTGCGGGACAAACTTTTTCCTGTAAAGGGCGTTGAAAGCGCTTTCTCTACCATGCAGGATGTATGGAAGAGTCAATCGGTAGAAAATCTGTTGACTACCAAGTTCTATGATTTGCCCCATTTTTGCAGTAAGGAGATACAGGATGATATACTTGAGTTCTTTAATCAAAATTTAAAATAGAAAGCGATGAAAATTAAGATGTTGATGGCATTTGTTGCCTTGTTGTTTTCTGCTTTTACGGCAGACCGCACAATTACTATCTTTATGATAGGTGACTCGACTATGGCTAACAAACCCTTAGAGGGAGGTAATCAGGAACGTGGATGGGGCCATGTGCTGGGAGGATATTTCAGTGAGAATATTCGTGTGGAAAACCATGCTAGAAATGGTCGGAGTTCTAAAAGTTTTATTGATGAAGGATTGTGGGAGGTAGTAATTAATAAAGTAAAGCCGGGTGATTATGTTTTTATTCAGTTTGGGCATAATGATGAGAAGGCCGATGAGAAACGTCATACTGATCCCGGATCTACTTTTGATGCCAATCTACGCCGTTTTGTAAAAGAAACACGTGCTAAAGGGGGAATTCCCGTGTTGTTTAATGCCATTGTCCGTCGTAATTTCCGGAATAATAAAAATGCGGTAGCCGAAGATGATGTGCGCAAGGATTTGTCAAAGGGGAGTGTTTCTCAAGATGGAGAAGTGTTGATTGATACTCATGGAAAATATTTGGAGTCTCCGCGTAACGTGGCAAAAGAGTTGGATGTGCCTTTTGTGGATATGAACAAGATAACGCATGATTTGGTGCAGGAGATGGGACCGGAGGCTTCAAAAAAATTGTTCATGTGGATTCCTGAAGGTGTGTGTGCAGCTTGTCCGAAAGGGCGTGAGGATAATACGCACCTGAATGTATATGGGGCGCGTACTATTGCTGGTTTGACGGTGGATGCTATAGCTAAAGAGGTTCCTGCATTGGCGCCTTTTGTACGTCATTATGATTTTGTAGTGGCAAAAGATGGCAGTGGTGATTTCTTTACCATTCAGGAAGCGATTCATGCTGTTCCCGATTTTCGTAAAGCAGGACGCACTACTATTCTAGTCCGTAAAGGGGTATATAAAGAAAAAGTGGTTATTCCTGAAAGCAAGATTAGTATTTCTTTGATAGGTGAGGACGGAGCAATTCTGACAAATGATGATTTTGCTTCTAAAAAGAACTATTTCGGAGAAGAAATGTCTACCTCCGGTTCATCAACCTGTTATATCTATGCTCCCGATTTCTATGCTGAGAATATCACCTTCGAGAATAGTGCCGGCAGAGTGGGGCAGGCAGTGGCCTGTTTTGTTAGTGGAGATCGCGCTTATTTCAAAAACTGTCGTTTTTTGGGAAATCAGGATACTTTGTACACTTATGGCAAAGACAGTCGTCAGTTTTATGACCATTGTTATATAGAGGGTACGGTGGATTTTATTTTTGGCTGGTCTACGGCATTGTTTAAGGATTGCACCATCCATAGTTTGGGTGATGGGTATGTTACCGCTCCTTCTACAGATCAAGGTAAGAAATATGGTTATGTTTTTATTGGCTGTAAATTGACGGGTGTGGTTGAGGCTCAGAAGGTGTATTTGTCCCGTCCTTGGCGTCCTTATGCACAGGCTGTCTTTATTCATTGTGATTTAGGAAAGCATATTCTTCCGGTGGGTTGGAACAACTGGGGCAAAAAAGAAAATGAGGAAACCGTATTCTATGCTGAATACCGGAATACGGGAGAAGGGGCGGCTACCGCTTCGCGTGCTTCGTTTGGAAAGCAGCTGAACGATATCAGTAATTATAATGAAGCACAGATTTTGGCAGGTGATGACGGATGGAATCCGGTGGAAAATGGAAATGTGTTGTTGCAGAATTTAAAGAGATAAGCTGTTCTTTCTACCAGTAATAATACTTTGTCACTGTAGGGAGGAATTCTATTTGCTCCTATGGAAAGTGTCAGGGAAGAGTAGAATGATAAAAGGGGGGATTTAACTTTGCCCCTTTTGTTTTTTTAGGAACTTGTATATGTCAGTATCTCTCGTTTTTTATGTATTTTTGCCATACTATATATGAAAATCTACGAAATGAAAAGACACATTCTGTTTATACTTACTTTGCTGCTCTTTTTTCATGCAAAAAGTCAGCCTAATTGTATCTTTACTCATTATTCTTCGGAAAACGGCTTGTCTCAGAACTCCATCATGAGCATGGTACAAGACCATAATGGAGTTTTATGGTTCTCTACTTGGGATGGAATCAACCGGTTCAACGGTTATGACTTCAAAGTTTATAAAGCCAGACAAGGGAATAAAATTACTATGACTAACAACCGGGTAGACTTATTGGAAGTAGACCCTTATAATTATATTTGGCTGCAAACGTATGATTATCGTGTGTATCGTTTTGACCAAAGAACAGAGAAGTTCGAACAAATTCCTGCCGAAGGTGAAGAGGAGGGCATGCGTTTCTCTTCTATTAAAATATTGCCCGACAGTGTCATTTGGCTACTTTCTGAAAATGAGGGGGCTGTCCGTGTGAAAACAAACCCTAAAGATTACAGTATAACTACCCAAGTATATGCTACTCATAGTCGTGGAGGAAATGCCGTTCATATTAATCAGGTTTTTAGCGATGCTTACAATCAAGAGTGGTTGCTTACTGATAACGGTCTGCTAAAGATTACGAATGATAAAGAAGAGCCTGTTTCTTATTTTGTGAATATCCAATCAGGCAAAGATGAATCCGTACAGGCTTTCTACTCTTTTTGCAGTTATGGTGACGAACTTTATTTTGGATCAGACAGAGGACGGATATGGTGCTATTCTTTGCAGAATGAAATCTTTCGTCTTTGGGAATTGCCGGTAAAGGATAAAGTGATTGCTATAAATGAAATAAAAGGTACGGGACTGTTGATAACGACTGCCCATGAAGGATTGATATTGTATCATTCGGATACAAAAGAGTGTAAAGTCTATAATAAATCCAATTGTCCCGAATTCCCGGCAGACGCTTTCCGTTCTGTTTATGTTGACAGTAAGCAGGAAGCATGGTTTGAGATGACCGAATGGGGAAAGGTTTGTCATTTCAATCCTTTGACGGAAGTATTTAAGCAAGAAAAGATGCAAGTGGAGCCTCGTGGTGCCGATCGTTCCTATCCCAGTTTTCATATTTGTGAAGACTTGAACGGTAATTTGTGGGTACATCCGCAAGGAGGAGGGCTTTCTTGGTATGACAGAGAGGCAAATCGGCTGTTACCTTTCTATAATGATCCCGATTCACCCGATTGGCACTTTTCTAACAAATTACATTCTATGTTATCCGATAAGCAAGGCAATCTTTGGTTATGTACTCATTCTAAGGGGTTGGAGAAGATTACTTTTTTAGGAAGCCAGTTCCATATTTATCCCCGCATGGGTCACAGTTATGACTTGAATTCCAATACGGTACGTGCGTTGTTTGAAGATAGCGAACATCGCATCTGGATGGGAAAACGGGATGGTCAGATTGAAATTTATTCTTCTGATTTAGATTTTCAGGGTATTCTGACTGAAGAGGGGGATATAGCCAAATCTGGCAGACCGTTACGGGGAGTTCCTTATCATATCATGCAAGATTCTCACGGAAACATTTGGATTGCGACCAAAGGGGATGGTATTATTCTGGCAGAAAAGGAGGGGACCCGTTTTAAGTTTACTCGATTCAAATATGATGAAGATGATATTTATAGCCTGAGTCATAATAGTGTTTACTGGTTACATGAAGACAAGCATGGACGTATTTGGGTGGCAACTTTTGGTGGAGGGTTGAATTATATTCAGAAAACTCCTGAAGGGAAATATGTGTTTATTAGTTCTAGAAATAACCTGAAAGGTTTTCCGTATGACCGTTGTTACCGTGTACGCCATATCACTTCTGACAAGAAAGGGAATATATGGGTGGGGAGCAGTGATGGCGCGCTTAGTTTTAAAGAGGATTTTAAAGATCCGGAGTCGATTGTGTTCCATCTTTATGCACGTATCCCCGATGATATGAATTGTCTGAGCAACAATAACGTATATCGGATTGTCACCACTTCACAAGGAGAAGTTTATCTGGCTACATTTGGGGGAGGACTTAACCAGCTTGTTTCCATGAACGGAGAAGGGGGAGCTGTATTTAAATCCTATACCGTGAAGGATGGTCTGCCTTCAGATATCCTGTTGTCTGTAGAAGAGGATGACACGGGGAACTTGTGGATAAGTACGGAAAACGGATTGAGTAAATTTATTCCGTCCGAACAGCGTTTTGAAAATTATAATGAAAGGGATTTTGGTGGTAAGATACGTTTTGAGGAGGGAACGTCGTTGAAGCTTAGTTCCAGCACCATTTTGTTTGGCACCAGTCGTGGCGTGCTTTATTTTGAACCGGAGCATATTAAGAAGAGTAATTATGTTCCATCCATTATTTTCGGAACTTTGAAGATATCCAATCAGGAGGTAGTTCCAGGGGTATCAGGAAGCTTGTTGCGGCAGTCACTCAATAATACAGAACATCTGGTACTTTCACACAAGGAGAATATTGTAACCTTGTCCTTTGCAGCCTTGGATATGATTTATCCTGAAAATATCCGTTATGCTTATCGTTTGCATGGATTTGATAAGGAATGGAATTATGTGGATAAACAACGTACCGCTACATACACCAATCTGCCGAAAGGGGATTATGTATTTCAGGTTAAATCGACCAATAGTGATGGGGTTTGGGTAGAGAATGAGCGCAGTTTGAGAATCACCATTCAGCCTTCGTTTTGGGAAACGGCTTGGGCTATGGCAATTTATATTCTTGCTTTTCTGTTGATTCTGTTTTCAGGAGTATATATATTGTTTACTATTTATCGTCTGAAACATGAAGTGTCTGTGGAACAGCAGGTTTCTGATATAAAGCTTCGCTTTTTTACAAATATTTCTCACGAACTTCGCACTCCGCTGACATTGATTGCAGGTCCTGTAGAATATGTTTTGAAAAACAAGACTTTGCCGGATGATGTACGTGAGCAATTGCATGTAGTAGAACGTAATACCGACCGTATGCTTCGCTTGGTGAACCAAATTCTTGATTTCCGCAAAATACAGAAAAATAAGATGAAGTTGCGTATAGAGCAGATAGATATTGTTCCTTTTGTACGCCATATCATGGATAATTTTGAATCGCTGGCCGAAGAGCATCATATTGATTTTGTATTCGAAAGTGAAATGCCTTCCTTGAAACTGTGGGTAGATGCGGATAAGTTGGAAAAGATTGTCTTCAATCTGCTTTCCAATGCTTTCAAGTATACTCCACAGGGTAAGATGATTACGCTTTTCATTCATGAAAATGAACATAATGTGGCGATTGGTGTGCAGGATCAAGGTATAGGAATTTCTGAAAGCAAGAAAGCTTCCCTTTTTGTCCGTTTTGAAAATCTGTTGGACAAGAATTTGTTTAATCAGCAAAGTTCTGGTATCGGTCTTTCTTTGGTTAAGGAATTGGTGGAACTGCACAAAGCGACTATCCGTGTGGATAGTAAAGAGGGGGAGGGCAGTTGTTTCACGGTTGAGTTTTTGAAAGGCAAGGAGCACTATACGGAGAATGTAGAGTTCATTCTCTCTGATTCTGTCGAAATGAGGCCGGAAGAGGTGGAAGAATCTGTTCAGGGACATGAAGAGAAGAGGAATGAAAGCAAAACGATGTTGCTGGTTGAAGATAATTTGGAACTTCGTTTCTTTTTGCGTAGTATCTTTATCTCAAATTTCAACGTCATAGAGGCTGTCAATGGGGCTGAAGGTTTGGATAAGGCTTTGAAGTTTGTTCCGGATATTATTATTAGTGATATCATGATGCCGGAAAAGGATGGTATTACCATGACAGAAGATTTGCGTGCTAATATGGCGACCAGTCACATTCCAGTCGTTTTACTGACGGCTAAAACGGATATGGACAGTAAGTTGGAAGGTATGGAACTGGGAGTTGAGGATTATATAACGAAACCGTTCAGTGCTACTTACCTGAAGGCCAGGGTGGAGAATATTCTGACACAACGTGTCAAGTTGCAACAGTTGTATTGTGCGAATCTGATGAATATTCAGCCTGTTGCGGAGGAAGAACAGCAAACACAGCCTGAGATGTCTTCCCATGACCGTAAGTTTATGGAGAAACTGACGGAATTAATGGAGAAGAATATGGATAATGGCGATTTGATAGTGGATGATTTGGTACAAGAACTTGCGGTGAGTCGTTCTGTCTTTTTCAAGAAACTGAAGACCCTGACAGGACTTGCCCCCATTGAGTTTATTAAAGAGATGCGTGTGAAACGTGCCGCACAATTGATAGAGAGTGGTGATTATAATATGACGCAGATTGCTTATATGGTAGGTATTAATGATCCTCGTTATTTCAGCAAATGTTTTAAACAACGTTTTGGTATGACACCTACCGAATATAAAGAGAATGCGAAAAATAAGCGATAACTTTTGCTGCTGTTGGTTCGTTTTTGCAGCGTTTGTTTTTTTGATTTCTTGAACGGTATGTTTAAATGTAGGGTGTTTCTTTTGTTATGTGAGTGAGTTGCTCATGTTATTTTATTATTTTTCCGGATATGCAATGGGGGTTTTTCTGAATTTTTAGTCTTTTACATAGATAATGAACTAAAAAGAAGAAAAAGATGAAAAAAGTAATTTTATTTATGGCAGGTATTTTGGCGAGTATGATGTTGAACGCTCAGTCTCGTTGGAGTGTTACGCCGGAAGCCGGCTTGGTAGTGAATAAGGAAAATGAAGGGACATCAGTTACATTAGGTTTTAAAGCCGGTGCCGGTGTGTTGTATCAGTTAAAGGAAGGGGTGGGAAAGAAGCCTTCTTTTGGCTTGAAGTCCGGGGTTTATATCTTAATGCAGAAAGGTGGGTATCATCCTATGAGCTGGGGAAACATATCAACAGGGGGAGGATTTAGCATGGATTATGAAAAAACGAATGTTGAGTCCACGCGTTATTATTTGCAATTGCCTGTTATGGCTCATTGGGGTTTTAAACTTTGTGATGATGTGCGTCTTAAATTAGCAGTAGGACCTTATGTAGCTGTAGGAATTGGTGGACGTACTAATGCTTATGTTTCTTCCTCAAAATATAATATAGATGAAGAAACAGGTGTTGGACAGTACGAATACCGGAATGATTATTACCGGTTTGGCACATTTAAAGGAAAAACAGTAAATGAGGAATTTGGTTTTGAAGCGTCCCCTCGTTTGGATTGGGGAGGAACGGCTTCTGTCGGGATTGCTGTTAAACGGATTTCATTTACTGTCGGGTATGATTTGGCTTGGGGAAAATATAATAAGGAGCAGAATGATTTAAGGATACGGAATCATATGGTTAGTTTTACTTCAGGGTATAGTTTCTGATAAGAAAAGGATAAATGAAACAAACATACACAAAATTCTTTGTTTAAGATTGTTAAATGAAGAATTTTGTGTATGTTTGTTTTTTATAAACACGATAAAAGTTCAATCTATGAGGAAAATGCTATTCATTACCCTTTTAATGGGCGGTTTGTGTACGACAGTTTCTGTTGCAAAAGCGCAGGAACGCTTGCCGGAATATCTGCAGGCAGAGAAATACACACAAGAAAAATTGAACACCATGTTGTTTTCTACTGTGGTGGATCCGCATTGGTTCCAGAAAGGTAATAATTTCTGGTTCGAGTACAAAACAAGTGAAGGAACCTTTTGGTATGTGGTTGATCCGGCTGCCCGGACAAAGAAGCTTTTGTTTGATAGGGATGAATTAGCTTCCCAGCTTACCGAAATTGTAAAAGATCCCTTTGAGGCACGCCATTTGCCAATCACAAATCTGAAAGCGGAAGAAGATGGGCGTACCTTTACTTTTGAAGTAAAGTCTACAAAAGATGCGACACCAAAGAAAGATGGCAAGGATAAGAAGGACAAGAAGAATGAGAAGGAAATCTTTTATTTTTCTTATGACTATCCTACCCGTAAATTGACCCATCTGAAAGATAAAGAAGACGACCTGAAGAAAATCTATTGGGGATCGGTTTCTCCTGATGGTAAAACGGTGATTTATGCCAAGGATTTGAATTTGTATCGCATGAGTCGTGAAGATTATGAAAAGGCGAAAAAAAATGAAAAGGATAGTACGATCGTGGAAATCCAGCTTACTACAGATGGCATGAAGGATTTTGGCTATGGTATTCCCTATAGTATGTTGAATACAGATACTTTATGTAATGGCAAGCGTCGTCGTGTAGGTGGAGTGTGGTCTCCGGATTCACGTTATTTTGCTATGACAGTTTCTGACGATCGCGCTGTGAAAGAGTTATGGGTAATAAATTCGATGGCCCGTCCACGTCCCACGTTGGAAACTTATAAATACCAGATGCCGGGAGAAAAGGAAGCTCCCATAGAACACCTGTACTTGTTTGACTTGGTTGATAATAAACGTAAGGAAATTAAAGTAGCAGCTTATAAAGATCAAAGCATTGGCCTGGAATACAAACCAATGATGCAAAAACAGCGTGATATGGAAGATCAGGCTGCCGTTTGGCAGGGTGATAACAACCGTTTCTTCCTGACCCGCAGCAGCCGTGATTTACATCGGATTGATGTTTGTTCCTATACGATAGGACAGGATTCTGTTGTACCAGTAATAAAGGAACGGATGAATACCTATCAGGAAACTCGTCCTTTAAGAGTCTTGAATGGTGGAAAGGAAATTATTCAATGGAGTGAGCGTGATGGTTGGGCACACCTTTATTTATATGATGATCAGGGTAATTTGAAAAATCGTATCACAAAAGGTCCCTGGCACGTGGAGGAAATCTTGAAAGTAGATGACAAGGCGCGTGTGATTTATTTTACTGCCAATGGAATGAATGCGAAAGAACATCCTTATTATGAACATTTGTATCGTGTGAATCTGGATGGCAGCGGTTTGAAATTACTGACCAAAGGGGATTATTTCCATCGTGTGGAAGTGGATGATGATGCTCGTTTTGTGGTGGATAACTATTCGCGTGTAAATACGGTGCCCTGCGCCATCCTGCTGGATACTAATGGCAATAAGGTAATGGATATTCAGGAGAGTGATTTTTCACAGCTTTTTGCTGCCGGTTATAAATTTCCGGAAATATTTAAGGTAAAGGCGGCTGATGGCGTGACAGATCTGTATGGTGTGATGTATAAACCTTTTAATTTTGACTCAACTAAGGTTTATCCTATTGTGGATTATGTTTATCCTGGGCCACAGGTGGAAGGTGTTTATTATCCGTTTACCCGTATGAGCCCCCGTACCGACCGTTTGGCACAGGCCGGATTTATTGTTATTTCTGTGGGACAACGCGGCGGGCATCCTAGCCGCTCTAAATGGTATCATAATTATGGATATGGAAATATGCGTGATTATCCGCTGGCCGATCATAAATATGCTATCGAGCAATTGGCGCAGCGTCATCATTTTATAGATATAGATAAGGTTGGTATTCATGGACATTCGGGAGGTGGATTTATGAGTACGGCGGCTATGTGCCAATACCCGGATTTCTTCAAAGTGGCTGTTTCTTGTGCCGGAAATCATGATAACAATATCTATAACCGTTGGTGGAGTGAAACGCATCACGGCGTAAAAGAGGTGGTGAGTGAGAAAGGGGATACAACTTTCGTTTATAAGATTGCTACTAATCCTGAAATAGCGAAGCAATTGAAAGGAAATTTGTTACTGATTCATGGTGATATTGATAATAATGTGCATCCGGGCAATACCTTACGGGTAGTTGACGCCTTGATTCGTGCCGGGAAGCGTTTTGATATGCTGATTCTTCCTCAACAGCGTCATGGATTCGGTGATATGAATGAATATTTCTACTGGAAACTGGTTGATTACTTTTCCGAACATCTGAAAGGGAAAAGTGAAAAATCGGTAGATATACCGAAACGGTAGATTTAGGATCATTGCCGGACGAATATGAAAGGAGCACAGAGGTTCGTGTCATTAAGATACCTTTGTGCTCCTTGTTGTTTTTATATTATAGCAGACTGTTGATATAAGCCTTCATGTCCGGTGTAGCGGATTTTGCTTCCAGATACAGTTTATACTGCGCTTTGGTGCGTACCAGATTATGGTCTTTATACCGGGTTTGATAATACGTGTCTCCGTTTATATAATCTGCTAAAAAGCGTACAGCTTGCATATAGGGGAACAGGGTGGCAGCGTAAGGTAGCATTTCTATTTCGAGAGGAGTCAGGAAAGTCCGGGCCGATTCAATATAACCTTTGGTAAATGCTTTGAAGATTTCCATGTTGAACTTCACCTTATTTAAATCAGCCTCATCCTCCTTGCCGGTATTGGCTGCCGAACGGAGGAAATCACCGAAATCGGAGAAAATGAAACTGGGCATTACCGTGTCCAGGTCAATGACACACAACACTTTTCCGTTTTCATCAAATAACATGTTGCTTACTTTTGTGTCACAGTGGCAGATGCGTTTGGGCAATTTGCCTTCACGGTAAAAACGTTCAGCGCTGCACATCGTATCAGCATCTTTTTCTATTGCGTCCACTATGTCCTGTACTTCTGCCAAACGGCCGGATATGTTGGCGGATACGGCTTCACGTAATTGTTTTAAGCGGAATTCCATATTGTGGAAATCGGGGATGATTTCTCCGAGTTGTTCGGGCACATCAGCCAGCATGGCCTGGAATTCACCAAACTTCAGTCCTGCCAGATAGGAAGATTCCGGTGTAACTGTTTCCAATGTTTGTGAACGCGGAATAAATATTGAAATTCGCCAATAACCTTCTCCATCATAGAAATAGGTCTTGCCATTGGTGGAAGGTAGAAAATGGAGTACCTTACGTTCAATGTCCTCTTCGTGTCTGGCTTCCAGCTTTTGGCGGATGTGTCTGGTTACTACTTCTATATTGTGTTGCAGCATTTCAATATTGGTAAATATTAAATGGTTGATTCGTTGCAATACATAGTCAGGCTCTTCAGGAGATACCGATTTTACCAGATAAGTCTGATTGATGAGGCCGGATGTCAAAGCTTTGATTTCTTTCACTTCACCCACTTTGGGGAACTGTTTGATAATTTTTTTGAGGTTTTCCATAGGTTTGTTTGAATAATGTCTATATATACGAAACAAAGATAACTTCTTTCCTCCAATTGGAGGAAAGAAGTTATCTTAAAAAACATATAATAGGAATATAAATCTTTTTATTTTTTCAAATCAGTCTGGAACATACGGTCGGCGCGTAACAGATGACGCCAGTAGGAAACCAATTCTTGTGATTCCTGCAATACATTGAGGTACACCATGGAAGCTTTTACATTGACATCCCGTTCTTGTATGCGGTCCATCTGTTCTTTGCGCAAGGTAGAGATCTTGCCTTTCAGAATGGCGCCTTCACGTAGCAAGGCATCAGTCTGATCGTAGGCCTTGTTGGCAAGTACTTCAGTAGCCTTGGTCATTAATGCGGTCTCATCGCGGATAGGGATGAACTCGTTAGTGGCACGTTCCGATAATGGGGTGAACTTATTGTCCACATGTTCTTTACAAGGATCGCAGATACGTTTCAGACAGTAAAGCATTTGTTCACAACTGTTGCTTCCCAAGTGGAACCAAGTGTTTTTCTCGATAGCAGTAAAGTTGTCTATACGGCGCAGACCTAGTATTTCTTTACGGCGTATCTTTTTTAACATTTCTTTCTGATTGTCGGTATTGTTCACGGCCTTGCGCAGAGCTTTCAGATTTTCGTTGATGAAACCGTCGGTTATCTGCCGATAGGTTTCATTGGTGAATGCCATTTCGGCTACCAATGTGTTATTTACATGCTGGCGAAGTAATGTCCAACGCTCTTCTTTGTCTTTACTGGCAATGAGGCGGGAGAATATGTCGTCTTTGCCTTTATCCTTCTGTTTCTTGCTGTAGTGTATGTTGCTGCGAACCAATAAGAAGATGGCAAGTGCAATAAGGGCCAACATGGCGAATGTGCCTCCATAATACATGATGAGCGTAACCACAAAACAGATCGTGAAAGCGGCTCCGGCAGTGATGAACCATCCACCGATAACAGAAAGCACACCGGTGATACGGTATACGGCACTGTCACGGCTCCAGGCACGGTCGGCTAATGAACTACCCATAGCTACCATGAAAGTTACGTAAGTGGTAGAAAGAGGGAGTTTCAAAGAGGTTCCCAAAGCTATGAGCAGACCGGCCAGTACCAAATTGACAGAAGCGCGTATCAAATCAAATGCTGCCCCGTTCTCCATAATCATCACATCTTTGTTAAAACGGCTGTCGGCCCATCGTTTCAGATTGTCGGGCAATATTTTGGCTATACTTTCCGAAGCGCTCATGGTAGAACGGACAATACTGCGTGCTACAGCGGAAGAACCAAACATTTCGTCACCTTCATCCTGACGCGAGAGATCTACCGAAGTCTTCACTACATTTTGCGCTTTTTTTGAAGTAATCAGCGCATATACCATAATGACGCCTGCTAAAAATAAAAAAAGAAATGGGGTTTTAGCCGGACCATTCAGTGAGTTCATCAAGTATCCCATTGGTTCACCGTTTCCATTAGCCATGAAGTCTGTATAAGCTGAGAAGCCTGCCAAGGGCACACCGATGAAGTTTACTAAGTCATTGCCTGCAAAAGCCATAGCTAAGGCAAAAGTACCTAACATTACCACCACCTTGAATACATTTATCTTGCACCAATGCAATATTTGCATCAGAATGGTGAAGAACACAAAACTGCAACTTACTAACATCAAGGTGTTTTCCTGAATCCAATGTTTGTTTTCGGTGGTCATGAAGGCGGAATCTTTCAGACCTTTTATCAACATGAAGTAGATAATGGCCGTAACAGCAATACCGCCGAACAGTCCGATAGTGTATTTCAGTTTCTTTGTATAATTAAATGTGAAGAGAAGACGGGAGAGATATTGTACTAATGTGCCGAAGAAGAAAGCTACTGCTACTGAGAGGAAGATACCTAAAATGACGGACAATGCCTTTTCCGTATTCAGCAGATCAGCAAATCCTAGCATTCCGGTTTCGTCTCCTGCTATTTTGATAAGAGCTAGAACGAAAGTACCTCCCAATAGTTCGAATACCATGGATACGGTAGTGGAGGTAGGCATTCCTAAGGAATTGAAAATATCCAATAGGACTACGTCTGTTACCATAACTGCTAGAAAGATACACATTAACTCCTGAAAATAAAATTGTTCAGGCCTGAAAATACCGTGCCGTGCGATTTCCATCATACCGTTGCTCAGTGTGGCGCCGATGAAGATACCGAAAGCGGCAATGGCGATGATGGTCTTGAATGACGCGGCTTTAGCACCGATGGCGGAATTCATAAAGTTCACTGCGTCGTTGCTGACGCCTACTACCAAATCGAATATGGCTAGCAGAAAAAGGAATACGACGATTCCCAAAAACATTGTTTCCATATAATTTTGTCTCTCTATTTTATTGGGCGCAAAGGTACGGGAGGTATATTATGATAAAATGTCATATATGTTACATTTGTGTTACAGGCGTTTTTTTGTTCGCCACGGATTGCACGGATTCACACAACTTGATTTTTAATTTATTATTATCCATATTTAGTGGCGGATCTCTTCTTTTTTGAAACAAATATGAGTGGATAAATAATATTTCACGTTTATGTGTGGAATTTATAGAGTGAAAATTTATACCTTTGTAGCCCAAATACTTAATCTATAAAAAATGTCAGAGGCTAAGAGAATTAAAACCGCATTGGTGTCGGTTTATCACAAAGAAGGTTTGGACGAGATTATAACCAAACTACACGAAGAAGGAGTAGAGTTCCTGTCAACAGGAGGTACAAGACAGTTTATCGAATCTTTAGGTTTCCCTTGCAAAGCGGTGGAGGATCTTACTACTTATCCCTCTATTTTGGGCGGACGTGTGAAGACACTGCATCCTAAAGTCTTTGGAGGTATTTTATGCCGTCGTGGTTTGGAACAAGATATGCAACAGATAGAAAAATATGAAATACCCGAAATAGATTTGGTCATCGTTGACCTGTATCCGTTTGAGGCAACTGTGGCTTCGGGGGCCGAAGAACAAGCTATCATCGAAAAAATTGATATAGGTGGTATTTCTTTGATTCGTGCTGCTGCTAAGAACTTTAATGATGTGGTGATTATCGCTAGTCAGGCACAATATAAGCCGTTCCGTGATATGTTGCTGGAACATGGCGCTACTACTTCACGCGAGGAACGCCGTTGGTTCGCAAAAGAAGCGTTTGCTGTTTCTTCTCATTATGATTCTGCTATCTTTAACTATTTTGATGGTGGTGAAGGTTCGGCTTTCCGTTGCGCGGTGGAAGAACAAAAACAACTTCGTTATGGTGAAAATCCTCATCAGAAAGGTTATTTCTATGGAAATCTGGATGCGATGTTCGACCAGATTCATGGAAAAGAAATTTCCTATAACAATTTGTTGGATATCAATGCGGCCGTAGATTTGATTGATGAATTTGATGAGGTGACATTTGCCATTCTGAAGCATAATAATGCCTGTGGATTAGCTTCGCGCCCTACTGTGCTGGAAGCATGGAAAGATGCGTTGGCAGGCGATCCGGTGTCGGCTTTCGGAGGTGTGTTGGTTACTAATGCCGTGATTGATAAAGAAACAGCGGAAGAAATCAATAAACTGTTCTTTGAGGTAATTATTGCTCCGGATTATGATGTAGATGCATTAGAGATTCTGGGACAGAAGAAGAACCGTATTATTTTGGTTCGTAAGGAAGCTAAATTGCCGAAGAAACAATTCCGTTCTTTATTGAATGGGGTTTTGGTTCAGGAAAGAGACCTGGATGTGGAAACTCCTGCCGACTTGAAGCAGGTTACTGAAAAAGCTCCTACGGCGACTGAAATAGAAGATATGTTATTTGCAAATAAGATTGTGAAGAATAGTAAAAGTAATGCTATTGTACTGGCCAAGAACAAACAACTGCTGGCTAGCGGTGTCGGTCAGACTTCACGTGTGGATGCATTGAAACAAGCCATTGAAAAAGCAAAATCATTTGAGTTTGATTTGAATGGCGCAGTGATGGCCAGTGATGCTTTCTTCCCTTTCCCCGATTGTGTAGAGATAGCGGATAAGGAGGGTGTGAAAGCTGTTATCCAGCCGGGAGGCTCTGTAAAAGACGAGTTGACTTTCCAATACTGCAATGAACATGGCGTAGCTATGGTCATTACAGGGATTCGTCACTTTAAACACTAAGATCATTGCAATTTACCATTTGCGGCTACAATCGGACTGTTTATACAGCATTGTTCAGGTAAATGGTAAATTGCAAATGTCAATTGTAAATTGCTAAATTGTAAATGAATTTATGGGATTATTCTCCTTTACACAAGAGATTGCGATGGACCTTGGCACTGCCAATACCATCATTTTAAATAACGGGAAGATTGTAGTGGACGAACCTTCGGTCGTTGCGCTTGATCGCCGTACCGACAAGATGATTGCCGTAGGCGAACGGGCTAAAATGATGTACGAGAAGGAAAATCCGAATATTCGTACTGTACGTCCGCTACGCGACGGGGTTATTGCCGACTTTAATGCCTGTGAACAGATGATGCGCGGTTTAATAAAGAAAGTGAACATGGGTAATCGTTTCTTTTCTCCTTCTTTGCGTATGGTGATCGGAGTTCCCTCAGGTAGCACTGAAGTAGAGCTTCGTGCGGTACGTGACAGTGCTGAGCATGCGGGAGGACGGGATGTTTATTTGATTTTTGAACCTATGGCCGCGGCTATTGGTATCGGTATTGATGTAGAGGCTCCTGAAGGTAATATGATTGTTGATATAGGTGGTGGTTCTACAGAAATTGCCGTGATTTCATTGGGTGGTATTGTTTCCAACAATTCGATACGTATTGCCGGTGACGATCTTACAGCCGATATTCAGGAATATATGAGCCGTCAGCATAATGTGAGGGTGAGCGAACGTATGGCCGAACGTATCAAGATACATGTAGGCGCTGCCTTGACTGATTTGGGAGATGATGCTCCCGAAGATTACATTGTACGCGGGCCTAACCGTATCACTGCTCTTCCCATGGAAGTTCCGGTGTGTTATCAGGAGGTGGCGCATTGTTTGGAAAAGAGTATTGCAAAAATTGAAACAGCTATCCTTAGTGCATTGGAACAGACTCCGCCTGAACTTTATGCTGATATTGTTTTGAACGGTATTTATTTGGCTGGTGGTGGTGCTTTGCTGCGCGGTTTGGACAAGCGTCTGACAGACAAAATCAATATTCCGTTCCATATAGCCGAAGATCCTTTGCTGAGTGTGGCGAAAGGTACCGGTATTGCACTGAAGAATGTAGATCGTTTCTCTTTTTTGATGCGGTAAATGATTTGCTAATGAGGCAGTTTGCTAATTTGCTAATGCCATGCGGTATGGATAGCGCAGTACATTGGCACATTGGCAAATTAGCACATTGAACAATTGGTATTAATGAAAAATCTGCTGAATTTCTTTTTAAAGTATAACTACTGGTTTCTCTTTGTCCTTTTGGAGATAATCAGTTTTGCTTTATTATTCCGCTTCAACAGTTATCAGGGGAGTGCGTTCTTTACATCTGCTAATTTTGTTTCGGGAGCTATGTATGATGCAGCCAATAATGTTACCGGATATTTTCATCTGAAAACGATCAACGATGAGTTGGTACAGAAAAATGTGGAACTGGAATTGCAGTTGGAGAGTATCCGTAAAGCTTTGATTGAAGCGACGGAAGACAGCAGTGGTGTAGAACAGCTTAAGCAGGAAGCACTGGCAGGATATGATATATTCAAGGCTAGCGTGATAAATAACAGTGTGACTCATGCTGATAACTATATTACACTTGACAAAGGAGAAGCGGATGGCATTCGTAGTGAGATGGGAGTGGTAAATGGAAGCGGTGTGGTTGGTATTGTTTATCTCACCTCTCCACATTACTCCATTGTCATTCCGGTATTGAATTCCAAAAGCAGTATTAGCTGTAAGATAAAACGGAGTGATTATTTCGGCTTCTTGAAATGGGATGGCGGTTCATCCGAATTTGCTTTTATAAAGGATATGCCCCGTCATTCATTATTTTCTTTAGGTGACACCATTGTAACCAGTGGACACAGTGCTGTTTTCCCTTCCGGCATTCCGGTGGGTACGGTAGATGATATCGCCGATAGTCACGATGGCTTGTCTTATTTGCTGCGGGTGAAACTATTTACGGACTTCGCCCGTTTGAATGATGTGCGCGTAATTGCCCAAAAAGGGCAGGAGGAACAATTGGAGTTGGAAAAGCAGGTAAAAACGACTAAGTAAGAAGGTTGATGTTGACTTATCTACAAAGAATAGAGTGGTTTATCGGACTGGTACTGTTGCAAGTGCTGGTGCTGAATCATATGCATATCAACGGGTATGCCACTCCTTTCTTTTTTATCTATTTTATTTTGAAGTACAATTCGGGAGTTAGCCGTAATGTCCTTATGATATGGGCATTCCTGTTGGGATTGACAGTCGATATATTAGGCAACACTCCGGGGATGAATGCGGCTGCGGCCACTGTACTGGCTTTTATGCGTGAACCTGTATTACGATTAGTCACGCTCCGCGATAGCGTCGAGGATTTTGAACCGGGTATCAAGAGTATGGGATTCTCGCCTTTCTTCCGGTATATCTTATTGTGTACTTTCTTATTTTGTACCATTTTACTTGTCATAGATACTTTTTCATTCTTCAACCTGCCTGTCTTATTGTTGAAAATATTGACAGATGCCTCAATAACCATCATTTGTATATTGTGTGCTGAGGCAATCAGGAGGAAAAAATAGTGGAAAGAGATTATAATCTGGAGAAGCGGAAATATGTAATCGGTGCATCGGTGATCGTTATTGTGCTGATTTACCTGATACGTCTTTTTACCTTGCAGATTATGAGTGAGGATTATAAAAAGAACGCCGATAGCAACGCTTTTCTGAACAAGACACAATACCCTAGCCGTGGGGTGATGTACGATCGGAACGGTAACCTGCTGGTGTATAACCAACCTGCCTATGACGTTACGATGGTGATGAAAGAGGTGCACAACCTTGATACGCTTGATTTATGTAAAACATTGAATATTACCCCCGACTATTTTAAAAAGCGTATCCGCGAGATAAAGGACAGACGTTCCAATCCGGGCTACTCTCCATATACTCATCAGGTATTTATGACCCAGCTTTCGGCAGAAGAGTGCGGAGTCTTCCAAGAAAAACTGTTCAAGTTTCCCGGTTTCTATATTCAGCGGCGTACTATCCGCCAGTATAATTACAATGCGGCTGCTCATGTTCTGGGAGATATTGCAGAAGTGTCCAAGGGGGATATTGAAGCCGATGATTACTATGTACGCGGTGACTTCATAGGGAAACAGGGGGTGGAACGCTCATACGAAAAACAGTTGAGGGGCGAGAAAGGAGTGGAGATATTACTGCGCGATGCCCGTGGACGTATTCAGGGACGGTATATGGACGGGAAATATGACAAGACTCCCGTTCCGGGGAAGAATCTGAAACTAGGTATAGACATAGAGCTTCAGATGTTGGGAGAGCGTCTGTTGGAAGGGAAGATAGGCAGTATAGTGGCTATCGAGCCATCCACAGGAGAAATACTTTGTATGGTATCTGCTCCCACTTTTGACCCAAGATTGATGGTGGGGCGCCAACGGGGTAAAAATCATCTGGAACTGGCGCGTGACAGTTGGAAACCATTGCTGAACCGTTCTATTATGGGGCAATTCCCACCGGGATCTACTTTCAAGACTACTCAGGCGTTGACTTTCCTGCAAGAGGGGATTATTACTCCTCAGACAGCCTATTCTTGCTATCATGGCTTTGTGTATGCCGGTCTTAGGGTGGGCTGCCACTCTCATGGGTCGCCCCTGCCTTTGGTGCCTGCCATTGCAACTTCCTGTAACGGTTATTTCTGTTGGGGGTTGTTTCACATGATAGGGGCGAAGAAGAAGTATGGTTCTGTACAGACTGCCATGAATACATGGCGTGATTATATGGTTTCTATGGGATTTGGTTATCCTTTGGGAGTAGACCTTCCGGGTGAGAAGCGTGGGATGATCCCGAATGCTGCTTATTATGATAAGAACTATCGGGGATCATGGAACGGACTGACGATTATTTCTATTTCCATCGGCCAGGGGGAAGTGACGGCTACTCCGTTGCAGATTGCTAACCTTGGGGCTACTATTGCTAACCGGGGCTATTATATTACTCCGCATGTAGTGAAAGAAGTGGAAGACGAGCCGTTGGATACCCTGTATACGACCAAACGTTATACTAAAGTAAGCCGTGAACATTATCAGACGGTAGTCGAAGGTATGCGTTCGGCAGTATTGGGAGGAACTTGCCGTAATGCGAATATTCCGGGAATTGAAGTGTGTGGCAAGACAGGTACGGCGCAAAACCGTGGAAAGGACCATTCTGCTTTTATGGGGTTTGCACCAATGAATGATCCTAAGATTGCCGTGGTAGTCTATGTAGAGAATGGAGGTTGGGGAGCAACCTATGGTGTACCTATCGGTGCATTGATAATGGAGAAATATTTAAAAGGCGAACTTTCACCGGAAAGTGAGGCGAAAGCGGCGGAAATACAAAACAGACGAATAGATTATGGCATACACGAACGATAGTATATGGAAATCAGTGGACTGGATGACTATCTGCATTTATCTGATGCTGGTTATCTTTGGATGGTTCAGCGTATGTGGAGCCAGCTATGATTATGGTGAGATTGATTTTTTTAGTTTCGACACTAGGGCAGGAAAACAGTTTGTATGGATCTGTTGCTCTTTGGGGCTCGGATTTATCCTGATGATGTTGGAGGATAAGTTGTATGATATGTTTGCTTATATTTTATATGGAGGCATGATGCTGCTGTTGTTGATAACACCTTTTCTGGCAGAGGATACTAAGGGATCTTACTCATGGATAAAATTCGGACCTGTAAGTTTGCAACCGGCGGAATTTGCTAAATTTGCCACGGCGCTGGCTTTGGCTAAATTTATGAATGTCTACGGGTTTACAATGAGTAAGTTAAAGTATTCATTGCCTGTGGTAGGGATGGTGTTGCTGCCCATGCTGCTTATTATTTTGCAACGGGAAACGGGGTCGGCTTTGGTTTATCTGGCTTTCTTTTTTATGCTGTACCGGGAGGGGATGCCGGGTTCTATTTTGTTTGCCGGGATTTGCGCCGTGGTCTATTTTGTAGTTGGAATCCGTTTTGGCAATGAATTGATGGCGGATGACTGTACTTCCATCGGTGAATTTTCTGTGTTGCTGCTGATAGTCATCCTTTCTGCTTTATTAGTTAATAGTTATTGCAAAAAAGCATCGGTAGTGTGGTATATCGGAGGGATTGGTGTTGGTGGTACCTTGCTGGCTTTATTATTTTCGTATTATGTTATCCCTTTTGACATTACTTGGTTCCAATATGGATTGTGCGTAGTTTTATTGTTCTATTTGATCTTCCTTTCTATGCATGAACGTATGCGTAATTATTTTTATATTGCTCTATTTGCGATAGGTTCGGTGGGATTTCTTTTTTCTGCCGATTATGTTTTCAATAATGTGCTGGAGCCACATCAGCAGATACGTATTAAAGTGGTGCTTGGTATGGAGGAAGATTTGGCGGGGGCAGGATACAATGTGAATCAGAGTAAGATTGCTATTGGGTCGGGAGGCTTATGGGGGAAAGGCTTTTTGAATGGTACACAGACTAAACTGAAGTATGTGCCTGAACAGGATACAGACTTTATCTTCTGTACGGTAGGGGAAGAAGAAGGCTTTGTAGGTTCGGCGGCCGTATTGTTTCTTTTTACCGGACTTATTTTGCGTCTTATTGTGGTGGCGGAGCGTCAGCATACTCGTTTTGCCCGTGTTTATGGATATTCGGTATTAAGCATTTTCTTATTCCATCTGTTTATTAATATAGGTATGGTTTTAGGACTGACCCCCGTTATAGGCATACCACTGCCTTTTTTCAGTTATGGGGGATCTTCTTTGTGGGGATTTACGATCTTGCTTTTTGTATTCTTGCGTATTGATGCAGGGCGGGGAAAACGTTAGAGCTTATTGGTTTTCCGGTTTGCGCAACCGGATACCTATATCGCTGATTCCCGTCAACGGGTTGTCCGTCATGATATGGACGATGCGGAAAGTACGTGCGCTTCCTTCTGTACGGATAGGAATAGATGCTTTATAAGGCAGGTCACATTGATATAATCCACAAAGACCATTTCCTGTTTTATTTCCAGCTTCGTCAACCAGAAAAAGTTGTAAAGTGTCTGTGACGTAAGTCAAAGTATCCTTTGTGTTATGGCTGACTTCTAGCCAAATATCTCTGTAAGGATAAGATTCTTGATAACGGATACCGATTTCTGCTTCGTAATTTCCGGCAGGGATAGAATTGGGCAGGGTATAAACAAGAGTATCACTTTTATTCCATCCGTCAAGGGGGACGGGGGCGTAAGAGTGATAGATGATATTGTTTTGACAGGCTGCCAATATGATTATTGGCAGCCATGTCAGTTTATTCTTTAGTTGATACAGGAGTTTGTGGCTTTTCATTCGGGATTTGGCTATTGTTTCCGTTGTTCTTGTTGTCATTTTCCTTTCCTCCTCCGTTATTCCGGTTTTCACTGCCTCCTTCATTATTACCATTATTGGGGCGGCGTTTATTGCGGTTCCGGTTTCCGTCTTCCCGATTTTCACGACTGCGCTCTTCCCGGTTGCGACTTTCCCTGTTGCGATTTTCTTCTTTAGGGCGGTTTCCGTTCTCTTCGCGTGGCTGCTGAGCCTTGTTTTCTTTAGGCTCTCTAGGTTGTTTGGGACGTCCTTCTCTAAGTGGCCGGTTTTCTTTGGGTTGTTGTGACCGGTTCTCTTTAGGTTGTTGCGGACGTCTGTTTTCATTGGGAGTACCTTCTCCGTTATTACCGTTATTTTCCGGCTTACGTTTTTTCTTTCGGTTGCTGTTGTTGCCTTTTCGTTTGTCGAATCGGGTTAAGCTTTCTTGTTCTACTAAATCAACGGGCTTTTGAGGTTCGTTCTTTTTGACAGATTCGGTTAAGCTTTCCGGTTTCTCACCCCGTCGGTTCATATTAATAATTTCAAAAGCACGGCGTGCGGTGATGGTTACAGCATTAGCTATGAAGTTTTTGTCAGTAGAGTACATGATAGTTCCCTTCAAAATATCCGCTTTGAAAAAATAGAATGTACTATCCGTCGTTTCTAAAGTCATTTCTTTGCTTGGAAGGCGTTTTTGGGACTCTACATAGGCGTCTACCTCATAGTTTAGGCAGCATTTCAGCTTGGCACATTGTCCGGCTAACTTTTGGGGATTCAGAGAAATATCTTGATAACGTGCCGCACTGGTAGATACAGATACAAAATTTGTCATCCAGGTAGCGCAGCACAATTCACGTCCGCAAGGTCCGATACCGCCAATGCGTCCGGCTTCCTGACGGGCGCCAATTTGTTTCATTTCTATACGTACACGGAAAGCTTCGGCCAGTACTTTGATCAGTTGGCGGAAGTCTACACGTTCGTCCGCGATGTAATAAAAGATAGCTTTGTTGCCATCGCCTTGATATTCCACATCACCGATCTTCATGTCCAGGTTCAGATTCTTGGCTATCTGGCGGGACCGGATCATTGTGTCATGTTCTTTGGCTTTTGCCTCCTCGTATTTTTCCATATCTACAGGTTTTGCCTTGCGGTAGATACGCTTGATTTCGGCATCGGGTTTGATGTTTGCCTTACGCATTTGCAAAGGTACCAATCTTCCCGTCAGAGTTACTGTACCGATATCGTGTCCGGGGCTTGCTTCTACAGCTACTATATCCCCTTTTTCCAGCTTCAGTTTGTTGCTGTTCTTATAATACCCTTTGCGGGTATTCTTGAATTGAACTTCAACCATTTCCTGTTCCTCGGTGTTGCCGGGAATATCAGCCAGCCAGTCGTAGGTGTTCAGCTGCTTATCCTGTCGTCCGCAGCCTTTGCAACACAAACAGCCGCTTCCGTTCTTTAATTTGAATTCATTGTCCATAATTCTGTTTTAATTGAGAATTGAAAATTGAGAACTAAGAAATAAATGCCATGCGGTTCTGTTATTTTTTAATGCTCAATTCTCAACTTTTAATTTTTCAATAGCACAATCATTTTTAAAGAGAAATCAAAGAACACCATTTTGGGATTCACATTCTGTCCTATATGTAATTGTGCTTCACTAAGTTCGTCCATTATGCCCATCACATTCCGCTCGTTGACAAACGGTGCGAAACGGGTGGAAAAATTTTGTTCTTCGGGATTCATATACACTAAATCACGTTGATGAAAGTTGTATATGAAGTTTTCTCGTATCATACGTTGGCAGTAGGCCAGAAAATTCTTCTGACGTTCACGCCCCATGGAGGCTACCGCATCGCTCCATTGTCTCATTTCGCGTATCTTCCGTTGATAGGAAAGGCGCATCAAATTTATAAAGAGTTCAAAGAACAGTTTGTTTTCCTCGCTCAGATGTATGGTTTCCAGTGCTTTCAGAAAATTGCCTTCTGAGCGGTGTGCTATATCGTCAGCATCTTCCGGTTGTAGTCCGTATTTGGTTTGCAATACTTTTGAGATTTCAGGTTCTTTGATCCCATGAATGTTAAATCGTTGGGTACGGCTTTGGATCGTTTGCAAAATGGCATCAGGCTCTTCGGATACTAATAAAAAGACAGTCATGGCAGGAGGCTCTTCCAGTAACTTCAGCAGTTTGTTGCTGCATTCCACGTTCATCTTTTCGGGAAGCCATATAATCATGATTTTGTAACCGCCTTGACTGGATTTCAAGCTGAGCTTTCGTACAATCTCATCGCTCTCTTTTACAAAGATTTGCGCCTGTTGGTTTTCTGCTCCCATCTCTTTCAGCCAATGGTTCAGATTAAAATATGGGTTCTGCAGGACAAAGTTGCGCCAGTCTGCTATGAAATCATCGCATACGGTATCCTTTCCGGCTTTTTTCTTGATAACAGGAAAAACGAAATGCAGGTCGGGATGTATCAGCTTATTGAATTTCACACAAGTGGGGCAAATTCCGCAGGCATCTTGTTCACCACGGTTTTCACAGCAGATGTAACGGGCATAAGCTATTGCCAAAGGCAACTTTCCTGTACCTTCGGGACCGCAAATCAGTTGTGCATGAGGGATTCTTCCTTCTTTTACCTCGGCTATGAGCCGCTGTTTTGCTTCCTCTTGTCCTATTACATCTTTAAATAACATTGCTTTTTATAGTCATTTATTTACTGTTTAATAAATTGCTTTTGCAACTTCCTTTACACTGTTCACGGCACTTACGGTATAGAAATGAATGCTGGGAACCCCACAGGCTATTAATTCACGGCACTGGTGTATGCACCATTCTATGCCAAGACTTTCCGCTTCTTCATCTGTTTGACATTTCATCGCTTCGCTTGCCAGTTCTTGCGGCAAGTCTATCTTGAACGTCTTGGGTATCATGTTCAGCTGGGATAATTTGCGGAAAGGCTTGATACCCGGAATAATAGGTACATTGATTCCTTCTTTTCTTACCCTTTCTACAAATTCGAAATATTTGCGGTTGTCATAGAACATCTGTGTCACAGCATATTCAGCTCCTGCTTCAATCTTTTTCTTCAGCCAATAAATATCTTGTTCCATATTGGGTGATTCCTCGTGTTTTTCAGGATAGCAGGCTACTCCATAACTGAACGGAGTTCCTGTTACCTTGATGGGGGAACCGTCTACAAATACGCCTTTATTGAAATCATTGATCTGCTCTTCCAGTTCTATGGCGTGGTTGTAACCGTTGTTTTCGGGTACGAAAGCTGATTCGTGCTTTGCCTTGTCACCACGCAGTACCAACAAGTCGGTGATGCCCAGGAATTGTAGATCTAACAATACATATTCTGTATCTTCGCGGGAAAAACCGCTGCACAGGATATGTGGCACTGTCGTTATATTGTATTTGTTCTGCAAAGCGGCGGCAACAGCAACTGTTCCGGGACGGCGGCGCTGGCGTGTACGTTGGTACAGCCCGTTTCCCAGCTCCTTGTACACATATTCGCTGCGGTGGGTTGTAATATTGATATATTTAGGGTCGAATTCGCGTAGCGTATCAACCGTTTTATACAGTTTTTCAATACCCGTTCCTTTCAGCGGAGGGAGAATTTCAAAAGAAAAAGCCGTATTGTCCGTGCTTTTTATTAAATCAACTACTCTCATCGTTCTGTCTCGTTCTCTTATGCCTTATCGGGCGGAATTACATATTTGGGCAAAAATAAGAAAAATATCGTAGTTTATGGGGATGAAAAAGCGATTTATTTTATCTTTGTTCTATAATAAAGTGAAACATACGGAGAGAAAAGCGTTTCCTTGCAGCTAAGCCGTGGTTTTCCACACTTGTCAGGGATACCGTCCGTGATGGTGGAGTAACATTTCTCCTGCCTACAGGCATTGCTCTCTTTGATGATGACCTGTCAAGCTTTACTGCATGGAGAATACTTGCGGATGGGATAAGCCCCGTCCTTGCAGGAGATGAAATAATCTGTAAACCTTTGTTTGGGGAAGTAGCGGAGGTTTATAGGAATGGAGTGAACAGATTGGCGAACCAACCGACGAAGCGTTTCCATCCGGAGCGTTTTTTATATTCTTCCTTGGTAAACAGGGTACTGTCCAGCTTGTCATGCTCGAACATGGTGTTCAGTTCATGTGTGGTTTCTTTGTCAAAAATGAAAGCGTTGACCTCATAGTCATAGCGTAGGCTGCGGCTGTTCAGATTCGTACTTCCCACAGTGCAGAACAGGCTGTCCACCATCATGATCTTAGAGTGGTGGAACCCGCCATTGTACACATAAATCTTTGCTCCTTTCTTACGCAGCTTGTTTGCTGTATAGAACGCGGCATCGGGGGTAAAAGGAATATCCGATTTGCCCGGTATCATGATTTCTACTTCAACGCCTCGCTTCAACGCACGTTTTATGGCTTTTTTAATGCTTGGAATGGGAGTGAAATAGGGATTCACTATTTGTATTTTATCCTGTGCGGCATCAATGGACTTGATATAAGTCTGCCTCATCAGTCTGGGTTCTTTTTTCGGAATGCGGTCTACAATAGCTACATTCTTATTTCCCTTGAAAGTAGAATCGTTTCGTAGGGGATAGTATTGGCTTCCGCTTACGTGTTGTTTAGTGCTTTTGTTCCACATGGCCAGGAAGATGTCCTGCAATTCGTTTACGGCATTTCCCTCTATACGGATATGCATGTCGCGCCAGTCGCCTATTTCCGGCAGACCCTTTATATAGTAATTGGCTATGTTCATGCCACCGGTATATCCTATTTTTCCGTCTATGACTACAATCTTGCGATGGTCTCTGTGCAGGGCATGATTGATATAGGGGAATTTGAAAGGGTCGAACTTGACAATTTCGATTCCTTTGTCACGGATTGCTTGTATGTGTTTCTTTTTCAATGGCTTGTTGTTTGACAAATTGCCGAAGGCATCAAACAAAGCTCTGACTTCCACTCCTTCTTTCACTTTTTCTCCCAATAAATCAAATAGTGCGTTCGCTATGGAATCGTTACGAAAATTGAAGTATTCTAAGTGGATATGATGTTTGGCATGCCGTATTTCTTCAAAGAGATCGATGAATTTGGCCCGACCGCTTTTTAATAATTTCAGTTTGCTGTTTTGGGTGATAGGAATGCCGGCATCCTTTAAGAAATTGATAACGGCAGAGTCGCTGGTATAGGTTGGCACCGTATCTGTCGCTGCTATATGGATGTTGGTAACTTCTTGTGACTGAGCTGTCTCTACAGTGAAAGATAAGATGAATAAAAGTATTAAATAAATATGTTTTTTTATATCAAACTTCATTGCTTTTTTATTAAGGCTGCAAAGGTATTTATTATTCTAGGAATGAACAAGCCATCGGTATTATTTATGTTTAAAAGGGAGAAATAGAACAGTGTGGCCATTTGTTTGAACAGTTGGTAAATTGAGGTGGTAGAAATTTAATGAAGGTTGTTTTTATTGTTCCATTCATATCTTTTTTCAGGCTCGGTATAAACATCTGTAGTGTGTGTGAAAGAAGCTTGTCGGTCCGGTTTTTCTGCTGTTGTGACATTCAAGAGGAGGAGATACGGAAAAAATAATAATCCGTCGGCGGGATTAAAAGAATGCATATCGCATCCAGCCCTGTTGCCTAAGCCTTTTCTATCTCCAGATTAACCCTTTTTATGCGGATGTATTCTATCTCCATAGCCTTGGAGTTAACTCCATAGCCTTGGGAGATAACTCCAAAGCTTGCGGGGCTTGCGGAGATAAAACAGACGGGAAGAAAACCTTAATCATACGGCGGGAAAGGTTTGGGGATACAGGTAAAATCTTTTAGTGATGAATCCGGTGTATGTACAGGGTTATACATATATTATATTCATTCTTATATGTATGTATATGAACTTCCATACGTTCAGAATGAAAATCCACATCAGGGCAGGGGTGTTTTTTATCTCTGCCGATGCATCGTAAGCCGTCATTCCTTGGAGGTACAAATCTTTTATGGTGCTTTTCATTAGAAAAAGACTTGGAATGCTCTACTTTGTGTCAAGCTGGAATAGTTTATAAAAAAGAGAGTATATGATTGATAAACAGTATGCTATGTGAAATTTTCCTTGAAAATGTAGTGAGGGCATGAGGGTATGAGTGAGAGCAAGTATTTTTACCATTGGCGTATAAATGGTTTATAGTTAGCTTGTTATGTTTGCAGTGAGGGCATGAGGGCATAAATGCTTCGAACTTTCTAGTGGGAGCTGAAGGGAAAGGCTGATACGCCAAGAATATTTTGGAAAACTGATCCGGAAAATCCATTCTTGGTTTAACTCTCGGTTTAACCGAACCATGTAAACCGGCGCGTTTAAGGCATAAAAAAAGAGAGTTACTTTGGTGTAACTCTCTGATTCTTTGGTGATCCGCTTGGATTTTGTACCTTTCGGTTATTTCCTTGCGTTATCTGTTTCTTTTCCAAGGCCCTATGCCCTGTCATAAAAGGGTTCATTATTAGGATGTAACACAAAAAGTGTAACACATTAATTAACTCGCATGTGGTTTCGATGTTATTCCTAACCACAATGCAAAGGTACAAAATAAATTCTACTCATGAGCAACAAATGGAATAAAACATCTACAAATGCAATAAATGTTTTATTTGATGAACATTTTAGTAATTATTCTGTTAACCAGATATAATATTAACTTTTAAAAAGAATAGATATGCCAAACTGGAACAAAATCTTAACAGAGGTTGAAGCCTCAAACCAAGTAAATGCCCTTGATAGAATGCGTAAAGAGTATTTCGAGATTATTCATCGTGAGACTGGCCGTAATGTGATTTCTTATTATTCTGGGTGGCTGAAACAACCTACAGTTCATACCATGATTGATGAATTGGATAAAAATGCTTTTATGTCTATAACTCATTCATTAGACAAAGGTATGGGTTTAGACATAATAATACATACACCCGGAGGTGATTTGGCTGTAATGGAAAATTTAATTAATTATCTACATAAAATTTTTAATGGAGATATTCGTGTTATTATTCCACAAATTGCAATGTCTGCAGGAACTATGATTGCATTATTTTCTAAAGCAATACTAATGGGAGAACAATCTTGCTTGGGGCCTGTTGATCCTCAATATAACGGTGTCGCATGCCAAGCCATTATTGATGAGTTTGAAAAAGCAAAAGAAGAAATTGCAGAAAATCCAAATACCATAGGTTTGTGGCAAACTCTCATTGCAAAATATCCAGGTGCTACGATTATTCATGAATGTGAAAATGCGATTAGGTGGTCTAATGAATTAATGGATAAATGGATTCCCAAGGTATATCCAAATATAGATATAGAAAAAATTAGAGACAAGTTTTTAAATCATAAAACGACCTGCTCTCATGCAAGACGATTATCAAAAGATGATTGTAAAGAAGTCGGTTTAAATATTATTGATTTGGAAGACTTCCCTTCATTAAACGATGCAGTTTTGAGTCTTCATAGTTGTTATACGATTATGATAGATAAATACTCTTATTCTAAAATTGTCGAAAATCAAAATGGGGAAACCTATTTTTATAGAGACCCTTGCAATAATTGAATTGCATATTAAAAGTAATAATCGAACCAATCTCAAACGGCTGTTTGGGGTTGGTTCATTGTTTTACGAGTATGAAATAAGAGTATGATTTTTCGCCCAAACACAATAAAACCTAAATTCTGACTGATTTTCTTTTGTACTTTCGTCCATTTGTGTCTTCGTCTGTAACTTCGCAACACAAAATTTCAAAAATTAAGCGTATGAAGACATTGACGAAGAAACAAAAAGAAGCGAATGGAGAGAATTTCTCTCGCATTGTAGATGATGCTGCCATCCTTTTACAACGGAAGGCAGATTACGTGATGAATATAAAACAGGTTGCCGATTATCTTGGCATATCTACAGATGCCGTGCGCAAGCGATGTCAACGGGGACAGCTTCCATTTCATAGAAGTGCCAGTCGGTTGTACTTTAGTCGGATGGAGATTGACGATACAATTCTTGACCGTGAACTGTTGACAAAGTTTGCATAAAAGAGGGTCTGCTTATGACGTATATTGACTACATGAACCAATTTTGGCGACTGGCGGCCTACGAATCCTTTGCTGCAAGCGAAGTCGCTCTTTATGCCTTTCTTGTCAACGAGTGCAACAAGTTTCATTGGAAAATGCCTTTTTCTTGCCCTACCTTTCATGTTTGCAACCGACTTCGGATGTCGAAACAAACATTGGTAACAGCCAGAGAACGATTGGCGAAAAGAAAACTGATAAGTTTTACCAATGGAACAACTCGCTTTCAACCGTCCAAATATTTGCTACTTGAATTGACGGAGGACTTGTCTGTACACTTGACGGAAGACTTGACCCTCAATAATAAAGAAGTAGATATAGACAAAGAAGTTATAAGTCAACGCACACACGAAGAACATTCTATGCTTTCTATTGAAGAATTGGAAGAAGTGCTTTCGCTTGATATGGAATGGAAGGGAAAAGTAAAAAAGAATACTTGTCTGGTAAAAATATGGTTGCATCATCAACCGATATGGCAACCTTGTTGGCACAATTCTTTCGTTATCTTCACGCAAGTGGTGTCAATCGAAAAACAGAGGAAGACACCAAACGGCATTTCGTTAATTGGGTATGCAAACAAGGAAACTGTAAGCCGTCTATGTCGCTGCGTAAAAACACGTCGCAACAGGGACTTATACTTGCAGATGATTCATTAGATAAATACAAACCTATCGAACAATGGCAATGATGAGATTGACAAGAGAAGATTTTCAACATGCTATTTCAGAGGCACGGAAGAATGATGATGACTATGCATCAATACCTTTTCGTTTTGGAATCCCTAATGCCAAAGAAGCTTTAATTGCTGGACTTGAAGAAGTCATGCACCACAAAGTGGAATGGCTTGCTGATTATGACCAAATAGTAAATTGGCTAACTGACAATCAAGGAAAAGGTCTATTGCTGATTGGTCCACCAGGAGTCGGGAAATCCGAAATCTGTATGAAAGTTATCCCTTTAATATTCCGAATGGCATTACACAAAGTCTTTTCACGATACCAAGCAACAGAACTTTGCAACGAAGCGACATATCGTAGTTCTTTGCGTCAACGATTCATTGCCATAGACGATTTCGGTATTGAAGGAACATTCTACGATTATGGAAATTCTCACATCGTTTTTTCCGAAATTGTCGATGGCATAGAGAAACACGGGACTCTACTTGTTACCAATACCAACCTGACTTTGGAAGAAATCAAAACCAAATACGGACTTCGCACCTTTGACCGTCTAAGAGCCAACATGCATGTTGTGGTTATTCGAGAGAAGTCGTTGAGGGGGAAGTATGAGAAGGATATAAACATAGATATTCAATAAAATGATACTTCAAATATAACATATTCTCTCATTTCTTCTTTTTATCGCATTATTTTTCATATTTTTGCATTCACAAATAAGTAATAAATATGAATCGGATAAAAGAAGTACTTGAAGAAAAAGGCATTAAACAAACTTGGCTGGCAGAAAAGATAGGCAAAAGTTTTAGCCAGACCAATGCCTATGTCTGTAATCGCAGACAGCCAAGTATTGAATTATTGTATGAGATTGCTTCCCTTTTAGGGGTTGAAGCGAAGGATTTATTGGTTGATAATATTGAATTGAAGAAATAATTATGATAGAAGTCAACCAAATCATTAAGAATCTGATACCAACTGAGCCTGTAACTGTCATTAAAGTACAGGCACTGGGAAACATGTATTCTATCAAATACACGGGTGTTACTACCAACAAGACTAGTACCAAAGTGATTACCAAAGAGCAGTTCGAGTATTTGGAAGTATTGACATCCGAAGGGGAATTTAACTTTAAGGGTAATCCTGAAAAATTTGTGATGTTTGCTGAGGCCGAGCGTATACATTCAGCATATCAGTTCGACCCGTTGTTTGCCATCAACTGTAGTGTGGTTGACCCTCTTCCCCATCAGGTGGAAGCTGTTTACAAGTTCTTGTTACCCCAGCCTAAGATTCGTTTCCTGTTGGCTGACGATACCGGTGCAGGAAAAACGATTATGACAGGCCTTCTTTTGAAGGAACTTATCATGCGTGGTATTGTTGAACGTATTCTGATTATTACTCCTGGTGGCTTGACCAAACAATGGCAGGAAGACGAAATGGGTGTCAAGTTCAATATACCTTTCACACTTGTCAATCGCAGTCTGTTTACTGCTGATCCTAATATTTTCCGTACAGCCAACAAAATCGTTACTTCTATCGACTTTATCAGTCGGGAGGATGTACTTTCTGTAGTAAGCAATACCAGTTGGGATATGGTTATCTTTGATGAGTCGCACAAATTGTCGGCTTACGAATATGGACAGAAAACCTATAAATCCAAACGCTACGAAGCTGCTTACGTACTTTCTCAACAATGCGAGCACATGTTGTTGCTGACTGCTACTCCACACCGAGGACGTACCGATACGTTCAAAAAGTTACTTCAGTTATTGGATGAAGATATATTTGCTACAGACGATGTGGCAACAGAACGTGTAAAGGAACTTAGCAAGGATGGACTGAACAAGTTCTTCATTCGTCGTTTGAAGGAGGATATGAAAGACTGGAATGGTAATCCGCTTTATAAGAATCGTTTTACCAAAACCATTTCTTACCAACTGACTCCCGAAGAGAAATACCTGTATGACCAAGTGACCAATTACTTGACACAACGCAAGGAAGAAGCCACCGAGGAAAAGAATATTCATGTAACTTTGGCCTTGGCCGTGATGCAACGCCGTTTGGTCAGTTCCATCTTTGCCATCAAAAACACACTTTTCAAACGTTGGAATGCGTTGCAGGGTATTGTGGATGAAGTCAACAAGAATCCGAACATTTGGAAGCAGCGTCAGAAGTTGGAATTGGTGGATGTGGATAACATGGACCAGTACGATGACTTGGAAGATGATGAAAAGGATGCACTTGACAACATTCTTTCTGATCCGAAGAAGTTCAAACTCTTTACGACATCAAAGAGTTTGATTGAGATAGCCAATGAAGCCCAAGAGGTTAAACGTCTGTATGATATTGCCAACCAACTTTACAATCAGAATCAAGAAGAAAAGAAATATATTCAACTCAAAGAGTTGCTGAAAAGTCAAGGTGTCATTGACGGACAGAAACTCGTTATCTTTACAGAGCATAAAGATACGCTACTCTATTTGCAAGAACGCCTCACCAATAACGGCTACAAGGTGGCAGTCATTCATGGAGGTTTGTCGGTCGATGACCGCCGTGCCGCACAATGGCAGTTCATGGCACCCGATACTCAGATATTGATTGCAACCGATGCTGCCGGCGAAGGTATCAACTTGCAATTCTGTCGATTGCTTATCAACTGGGATATACCATGGAATCCCAACCGTTTGGAGCAGCGTATGGGACGTATCCATCGTTATGGACAAAAGGAGGATGTGCTTGTATTCAATATGGTTGCAGACAATACACGCGAAGGTCAAGTGCTCTCCAAGTTGCTTACCAAGCTGGATGTTATCCGTGAGAGTATGGGAGATGACCGTGTGTATGATGTGATTCAAGATGTATTGAAAGATGTAAGCCTTGAAGCTATCATTTCTTCTGTATTCGATGGTAAGGAGTCCGACCTCGACCTATTCCTGAATCAGAACAATCAACAATTGGAATCTGAGTTCAAGAATCGCATCGAAGAGCAACAGAATGCCATAGCACATAGTGAAGTCGATTACAAGGATGCCCGCATACTGAAAGAGGATTCTGATGAAAAACGGTTGCAACCTATCTACATCCAATTGTTCTTTGAACGGGCATTCTGCTATTTAGGTGGTCAATACGAAGCTGTGCAAAAAGGAATCTACAAGATAACATCCATTCCTGACATCTTGAGCAAACAGTTGAAGGAAAGTTACAATATATTGGCCGATAATCTCAGCCAGCTGCTATTCTGTTTCGACAAACAGATATTCCTTGACTATCAGAATACGGCTGCCATCTTGGGCAAAGTACATTACATCAATCCAGGTAATGCTCTATTTGATGCTTTGGTGGATTGTGTGCGTAAGGAATTCAAGGAAGAGATGCTGAAAGGTACCATATTGGTGTCACCGGAAGACACCGAAGAGTATTTTGCCTTCTTTGTCAAGAACCAGATTACAGACAATCGTCCCAACAAGGGAGACGACAGTATTGCCAACGAACTGTTAAGCTTCATTTATCAGACGACTGACGGTTCTTACCATAGCACTTCTCCGGCCAAGTTCCTCGATTTGCATGCTCCATCGCAATTTGCCAAGGAGATATTGCCACCCGAAACAGTACAAAGTCATGAAGTGATGAGTTGGGCGTTCGAGAATATTACCTTACCTTTGTTTGAAGAAACGAAAGTGAAGGTTGGGGAAGACTCAGCCAAACGTCAGGAATACCTCCGAACGGCTTTCAGTCAAATCATCATGGACTTGGATATTGCCATCAATGAAATGCAGATGAAGGCATTCATGGGGGATATGAAGTTGCAAGAAAAGTTACAGCATAAGATTGAGCGGAAAAAGGAGTTGATGCACAAACGGGAAGAGCGTATTGCGGAAATGGGTCAGATGACCGAGGTATCACCCAAAGAACCTGAAATTATTGGATGTGCCTACGTGGTGCCGCTTTCGCAAGTGGAATACGAACAACATTTCCACATGAAGCGTGATGAAGAGGTAGAAGCTATTGCCATGCAATTTGCGATGGAATATGAAACGAGTCAAGGACGTACTCCCGAAGATGTGTCGGAACAGAATTTGGGCTACGACATCAAGAGCATCGATGCTTACGAAATGAAACGCTACATCGAGGTGAAAGGTCGTGCAACTACCGATGGTGTCATGCTTTCTGAAAATGAATGGAACCGTTTGGCTCAATTGGGAAACAAAGCATGGCTCTACATTGTCGTGAATTGCAAAACCACTCCTACACTATATCGCATACAGAACCCGGCCGAACGTCTATCGTTTGAAAAGATGTCGAAGGGAGTTCAATATTACTTGCCATTGGAAGAGTGGCAACAAAAATACATAAAGGAATAAAAGAAAAACATCATACTATGACAAAAGCCAAAAAACTCATAGAAGTTGCCTTGCCGATTAAGGAAATCTCGGCAGAGAGCGTGCGAGACAAATCTATCCGTCACGGACATATATCAACTTTGCACCTGTGGTGGGCACGCCGTCCACTGCCTGTATGTCGTGCGGTCATATTTGCCAGCTTGGTACCCGACCCTTTGGACGCCAACTGTCCGAAAGCTTTTTGTGATGCCGTACAAGATATGTTGGCAAACAATTTGCTCTATGCACCTTATCCTGATATTCCTTATACTGCCATCTATGACCCGATGCCGGATACACTTCGCAACCGTCTATTGATGTTTATTGGTAAGTTCTCACACCAGTGTCAACTGAATATGTTGGCTGGAAAATCAACACCATCCAAAGACCAAATACAAGAAGGCTGTTTGATCAAATGGGAAAGCAAGAACGACCCAGTTGTGCTTCGCTTGGCCCGTTTGCTGATATGGGTGGCTTATAATGCCGAGCGTCATCCGGAGGCATCTTACAAAGAACTGGCCACAGAGTTTGATTTGGCTTTCAATGCTATCAAAGAAGCTGAAAATAATTTGTATAACACCCCTAACCGTCATCTTGCTTCGGCAGATGTAGAAGTTAAAGAAACGGCCTTGCAAGCCGCTATAGAGAGTTTCCAAAATCGGATGCCAAGCGTATTCGACCCCTTTGCTGGCGGTGGTGCCATCCCATTGGAAGCAGCCCGACTGGGATGTTGTTCGTATGGTAACGACATTAATCCGGTGGCACATATCATAGAGAAAGGTTCTGTAGAATTCCCGCAAAAGTATGGCAAGCCCATCACTTATACCCACGAAGAGTTTATGGCTCTTTACGGTAAGGAAGGAGTAAAGCTTTATACAGAGAAGTTTGGCGTTATGCCTACAGGTAATGTGAAAATACCAAACCGCCTTTCGTTTGATGTGGAATTTTATGCCAAGAAATTATTGGCTACGACAGAGGCTGAAGTAGGTCATCTTTATCCTGCAGATGAAAAGGGTAATAAACCTGTCGCTTATTATTGGGCACGTACTGCTACTTGCTCCAATCCATCTTGTAGGGCAGAGGTGCCTCTTTTGAAACAATTCTATTTGGCCAATACCAAGTCAAAAAAGGTATATCTGAATCCTATTATCAATGGAACGGACATTCAATTTGAAATAAAGCATGGGAAATATGATGAGAAAAATTTACCTGGATGGAATAATCGTTGTGTTTTAACTTGTCCTTGCTGTGGAAGTGTTACTACAACGGAACAATTGAAAGAACAGTTCAAGGCAAAAAAGACACGTGAAAGACTTCTTGCCGTTATAACTGAATCACCAATAGGAAAAGATTATCGTTTGCCTAACAGAGCGGAATTTGAATCTCTAGAGTACGTTCCTAAGAACCAAGAACGGCCAACAGAACGTATGGAGGTTGGTAATAATCGAAACTTTAATACTCCTGGTTGGGGAATTGAATTGTATGGTGAAATGTTTTCTGAAAGACAAATATTTTTCTTGAACAATTTAGTTCGTCAAATAAAACTATTATCCATACAGAGAAACACATCTTACGATAAAGCTTTAGCCACTCTATTAGCAATTCTTGTAGATAGAATAGCTATAGCCAACACATCTTTTGGTGTGTGGCATATAGGAGGTGAAAAATTAGAACGTCCAATGGGAAGACAAGCTATTCCAATGGTTTTTGATTATCCAGAATCAAATCCTTTTTGTTCTAGTTCTGGAAGTGCATTGAATCAATTAGAATGGTTAACACGTTATATTGAATCTGAGTGTGATTATCCTTTTGCCGCTATTTTGAAAAATGCATCTAGTGGAGAGAAATCACAATTTGAGAAAAAATCATTAAATGCAGTCGTAACTGATCCGCCTTATTACGATGCGATAGCATACGCTGATATATCAGAATTTTTCTATGTATGGCTTAAAAGAACATTAGGAACTTTGTATCCTTTAAATTTTGCAACTCCTCAGACTCCCAAAACCGATGAATGTACGGCCTTAAAGCATCATCACGGTAATAGCATTGACAAGGCAAAAGAACATTTTGAAAGGAAACTGACGGATATATTTAGAACTATAGAATATCAAACGAATGATATTGTGAGCATTATGTTTGCTCATCAAAGTACGGAAGCATGGACTACTTTATGTAATTCCATCATTGGTTCTCAGATGAATATAACGGGAAGTTGGCCTATGGACACAGAAATGACAGGAGCATTAAAATCGTAAATGGCTTATCTGGAAAGTTCTGTCACGGTTTCATGTCGTCCTTCTGAACGCAATGGCTTTGAAAGTTTTAAACGAGTAAAAAAAGCTATTGAAGCCAAAGTTACCGAAGAAGTAAATGCACTTTATGAACTTGGTTTCCGTGGTGCAGACTTGCTTACCGCTTGCTTTGGTCAAGCTGTAAGCGAATTTGGTAAATATGAAACAGTAGAAAAAGCTGACGGCAGTGAAGTTACAGTGGGTGAGTTATTAGAACTTGCTAAATTATCCGCTTTCAATGCTCTTTTGCGAGGTTTCGAAGGTTTGGATGAATACACCCGTTTCTACATCGGTTGGCTACAGATGAATGGCATGGGCGATACAGATTTTGACGATGCCGCCAAATTTGCTCGTGTGGGAATGAGCGTAAATATCAGCGACATCTTTGACAAGCATCTACTTATCCGTACAGGCAACAAGCAACATTTAGCAACCTACAAAGAGCGTGTAGTGAAAGACAAACTCGGTATAGAAGCCAGCGACCCATTGATTGACCAAGTACACCGGGCTATGGACAATTGGCATAGTGGTGACCGAGGCAAAATATTACGACACATCAAGATAGTTGGCAGCGAAGCAAGCAGTCCTTTCTGGCGAGTATTGGCATCATTGAAAGAACTGCTTCCCGAAGGTGATGATTTGACACAAGTACAAGGATTGATTTCCAACTCTGCCGACTTGATACAGCATTGTAGTGACGAAATAACCTATACCCAAGGAACATTATTTGAATAACCCGTTAATACCTGAAAGTTATGAATGACAAGATACATAAAGCATTAGGCATATTTTTGGATGCCATGCGTCCATTTGTGGTAAGTTTCTTACAGCAACATTTCCCTAATGAACCATGGGAAGGATTGTTTTTTGCCAGATTAAAACCGGCAAGACAAACTACTTGGAACCAAGCCATGAGAGCACAAGGCGAAAACCAATCGTGCATGTATTTCATTGACTACAACAACTTGCCGGATTTCGCCATTGGATTCAAACGGGAATTAGGATTGGAATTTGAAAATCTCGACAAAGCCAACAAGTTCATCAGCTATTTGCAAGAACTAAAGGACATCCGTAACAAGTGTAACCATTACCAAGCCTTGGACAACGAAGAGATAGAAGGTGCCTATCTCTACATCAAACAAGCCGCCAAGTTAATGAAGATGGACGAACTGGTGACGGAGATAGATAACATCAAGGGACAGACACAAACGATAGTCCAACCAACCGCGACTATACCTCAACCTGTCACCAACATACAGGTAAATGCATTGCGTGAGGATGCACCTATCCCAGCCTGGTTTACCAACGTATATCCTCACTATGATATTCGTAACAGTGCTTTGGATGAATCGGTATTTGCAGCAAACCTGAGCGAAGTGGCCTTGGGAATCGGTCAGGAAGTCTATAGCAATCCTACGATGTTCTTTGAAAAGACTTACGTTACAGCCGGACTTCGCGATATTGCAAACCGGGTTATTCGCGCTTTGAATGGTGAAGAAAGTGAAAACCGGGTTGTATCACTCCAAACGGGTTTTGGTGGTGGTAAGACACATACCTTGATTTCACTCTTTCATATAGCCAATGCAGGACGTTCATTGCTGAATTCGGCCTATACTGCCAATTTGTTGCAAGAGGGTGTAGTTCCCAATTTTGATAACGCCAAGGTTGCTGTATTCACGAACAATACAACCGACGTAGTACAAGGGCGCACTACCAACGAAGGTATCACCATCTATACCCTATGGGGAGAACTCGCCTATCAGTTGGGAGGAGTGGAAGGATATAATAAGGTACGTGCCAATGATGAAAGCAGGACGGCTCCGACATCTTCCATTTTCAAACCTATCCTAGAACAGCATACTCCTTCGCTGATATTGGCGGATGAGCTGGCCGACTATTGCAACAAAGCCAATGGAACGATTGTGGGCAAAGGAACACTTTATACACAGACTGTAAGTTTCTTGCAGACATTGACCGAATCGGTTGCAGCAGTTCCCAAATGTGTATTAATAGCAACCCTGCCAGCCAGTGCAACTGAAGTGGCATCATCAGAAATCGGACAACAAATTCTTTCGTCCCTTGAAAACCGCATTGTACGTGTGGGTACTGGTATAAAACCTGTAGATGACGAAGAAATCTTTGAAGTGGTTCGCCGTCGCCTATTTGAAAACGTTGGTAATCCAGAGGTGATAGAACAGGTATTGACACGATATAAGAATACGTATCATAACAGACGTTCGGACTTACCAGTCGAAGCAGACCGCACGGATTACATCAACAAAATGCGCAAGGCATACCCGTTCCATCCCGAACTGATAGATATGTTCCGCTTGAAATGGGGTAACGACTCGCGCTTCCAACGAACTCGTGGTGTGTTGCGCTTGTTGGCGTCTATCATCAAAGACCTTTGGAATCGCAGAGGTTCATTGAGTGGTTCACAAGCATTGATACATACTTCTGATGTCAACTTGACCAATCTGCCTACATTGACGAGTACAATTACCAGCTTGATGGGAAGCCAGTGGGAAACGGTGATGCATGCTGATATCATCGGAACATCAAGCAATGCGTATAAAATTGACAATGAAGATCCACAAAGCAATACTTTCAAATACAATTTAGCACAAGGTATCGCAACAACACTATTAATGGGCAGCATCGGTGGCTCACAAAGCAAAGGATTAAGCATCGAACAATTAAAACTTTGTATGCTTCGTCCATCAGCATTCCAGCATAGTGAAATTAATAATGCACTCAACAAATTGGAGCGAGTCGCTTATTATTTATATGCCACAAACGTTGGCACTAAGAGCTATTGGTTCCAAGCCAAGCCTAACATTAATATATTAATTAATAGTGCCAAGTCAGAAGTTTCTGCCAACGATGTAAAGGCCGAAATACTGAAACGCTTGAATAGCCAAATCAATGGAAACAGTCAACTTCGAGTATTGATAAATCCGTCCAGTGATGTTCCTGAACAGAAGACGTTGACATTGGTCATATTGAGTCCTGACTATGCCACACAAGCGACTTCCATCAGCAAGAAGGTTGAAAACCATGTAGAGCAGATAGCTACGAAGAAAGGTACAAGTCAACGTATTTTCCGCAACACCATTTTCTATTTGACTTGTTCGGAAAGCCAACTTGGATTGTTGCAATCCAAGCTGACAGAGTATTTGGCTTGTGAACGGGTGCAACACGAATACAGTGGTCAGTTGGATACAGATCAGAAACGGGACATTGCAGATAAGAAGAACGAAGCCAATGCACAAGCCAATGCACAGCTCATCTCTGTCTATAACATAGCCATGCGCTACTCAGTGACAGACGGATTGGAAGCTGTTGAATTGCGTGACTTTGCTCGCGATATGCAAACGCAAATCACTGAAAAATTGCTGGATGCCATTATTGAAGAAGAATGGCTGATACGTTCTATAGGTATAGGAACACTGAAAACGAATCGTCTGTATCCGACTATCGACAGCCCAATCAATGTAACAGCATTGTACGAAGCATTCCTGCAATACGATGATAAACCAATGATAACAAGTCGTGATGCTGTTGTCAACACGATTCAAAAGTATTGTTACAATGGGGAATTCAACGTAGCATTCGGTGAAGAAGGAAACTATTCACGCATCTATCATCGTGAAGATGTCTTTGGATTGAATATTGAAGACCGTCAATATTGGTTGGTGGATAAATCCGTTATGCCTAAGCATGAAGAATTATCTAACACTGAGGCTGACACTTCTACGGGTAGTGAAATACCCGCAACTGATACTGCGGAAGGACAATCAGGCGAGACGCCAGTTCCTATTGTTCGCAAGTTCAAATCTATCAAAGTTTCCGGTAAAGTACCTGTTGAGCAATGGACGCAGCTATTCTCTAGTTTTGTTGTTCCATTAAGCCAAAATAATTTGGAAATAGAAGTTTCATTTAAAGCAAAATCAACTTCATCCAAACCGCTCGATGAATCTGCACAGATTTATAAAGTAGTGAAGGAATCTGCCCAACAATTGGGGTTGAAGTTGGAGGAGGAATAAAAACGTTAATAAAATGAGCGAACTATTGTCTAAAATATCGTCTTATAATTTATACAATTATCTTCTTGTAGGTTTTGTATACAATATGTTATTATGCCATTATACCCAACTTGGATATGTGGACGAGAGTATTTTAAAGACTCTCATTGTGTGCTATGTGATGGGATTATTTATTGCCAAATTAGCATCTCTTTTTTTTTGGAACCACTTCTTATTCGGCTTCATTGGAATAATAAGAAGTTCTTAAAATGGAGAAATAAAAATGAATATTTGGAAGCATCATTTAAAGATGCAAAAATACCTATTCTTTTGGAGGAAGCTAATGTTTGTAGAAATATTGCTATGGCCATATTCGTGTTTTTCATATGTCTCTTATATGATAAATACGTTTCAATATATATATCTATGATAGTTGCAGAATGTTTGTTTTATGTCATAGCTTTTTTTTCATTTGTATTTTTTTCCTATAAAAAGAAAATTCGACAAATTAGTGACCGAATAGATAAAAGCCGCTCTGCATAGTTTAGAGCGGCTTTACAAATTACGATAAAAAACGATTTATAACATCAGTTATATCAGTTAGCACCTCAACATCACCATTCTCGTTTATGTAAATATGACCATTACTAGTCTTTCTTTGATAAACAGGTTTATCTTTAGTAGATAGATTATTGTTACCTTTACAATATTCAGAAGTACTATAGCGACTATCAACTGTTCTTACATCATCGCTTGACAGAGACTTTTCGGGGATGATATTCAATTTATTTGTTTTTCCATCCTTCATCGATGAAAACAAATCAACAGAAAAGGATGATTTCAAACCATGATGAGGGCAAATAAGAAAATCTACTCCATTTGCTAACTCTGTTCTAATGGATTCTGCATAAGAATTTCTTATGGATGTTTTTTATTAAGAAATTCACCCATTGCCAACTTCTGCAAATCTCCAGGTAAGAAAACACGATAATTCCCGAATGACAAGAAGGATACTATACTTACGTTATTTGTATAACTCTCATTGAGAAGTTCTGAGTTGTTTTCAACATCTAATGGCCATAAATAACCTATTTTAAGATGTTCACTATCAAAACTTCTTAACGGTAAATTTCTTCCTATCTTCATTCGTTTTAAATATTTCACATCAGGATCGTCAGGAGTTGTAATTTTTCTCCAATTAATATTTTGAGGATTTCCATTCGGTGATTTAGAATTGGGCGTTGTCAACAAATGTGCATAAAATTTTTTATCAAATTCCTGTATATCAGAAATATGATCTTTGTGTGGATGACTAACAATTAATTGACTAATACCATATCTATTATTTCTATTTTTCAATCTATGCTCTCCTCTCTTTTTTTCATATAAAGGTAAAAGAAAATCATTAACTGGTGAAAAGTTATTTCCTTTCCCAATATCAAATACTATTCGAGTTGTTTGATGTTCCGCATAAACACAAAGTGCGCTTCCGACATTAAATACTACTAATTTCATATATTTACCCTCTTGGTGGAAACGGATCATTGCCATAAGAATCCTTTTGGCGAATACGACCATCTTTTCCATGAATTACTAACTCTGATTGCATATTCCGTGCAATCGTACGGGCTACAACCATAGCTTCTCTCTGAGTATCGGTAACCTTTGTATATCGAGAATTACCCTCCCCTTTCACTCCCCATTTAGTACCAACGGGGACAACATGCTGATTTTTCTTTATCATAAGAAAACTTTTAGCATTAATAAATTGTTAATGAAATACGGCGACAAGAACTTGCCGGAGGGTTGTAGATAGGCAACAAAGGAGGCTGAAATTTGTAAAAACCAAATAAAAGCCTTACCTTTGCAGCGTATTTGTAAGAACGACAGGTGACTATTCTGTCGGAAAATATTACAACCATATTAAATTTTCTGGAAGGAGAGGTTACTTGGCGGTGCTTTCTCCTTCTTTTTATAGTCACAGTACTACTATTTCATCGGCCTAATCTATATTTACGTTCAACAATGTTTCAAGTTCACTCAATGCTGATTTGCGGCATTTGCGGATTGGTGTAAAATCCATTTCTCCAACAAATCCTTTTATACTTATGCCTTTCAAGTAAACTTTGTTAGCCCGTTTGAACAGAGTTTGGATTTTGTTAAAGGCATTATCACCTGATAACTTTGGAACTTCATTCAGTTTCAAATATCTGGAAAGTCCTGCTATGTCATCCAAAATCCAGTCCTCTATCATACGTTCCACTTTAATCTGGCAGAAGTTCTGTATCTTCAATGCTTTTACTTCACGTTCCACCTTCTTCCAATCAACGATGGGGCGTTCTGCAAATTCAAAGACATCGGTGTCGTAGCTGCAACAAACTGCTTTCACTTCCATACCTTTCTTGCGAGCCTTAGGACAAATCTCATTTTTAAGCTTGCCTATAACCTTGCTTGTATATCGGGACACACCTTTTAAATTCTTCACTTCACATGAATGAACGGGAGTAGAAGAATGATTCCGATAGTATTCCAACAGGCCTTCGAAGAATATCTGGTCCGTGTCTCCTTCGACGAATATAACTATATGTGATTTTGATTGTCCTTTTCCCATTACTTGAAATATTCGTTAATCAACTCATCGTTACAATCCATGTCAAGTAACATCTCAAACATATATTCACCCACAGAGACTTCTTCCGCTGATGCATTCTTCAATACCTTGGCTACCTTATTGGGTTTGAGGCTTCGAAAATCGGCAACCCCAATTCGGTAGGAATACCAAATTTCATCTTAGTCGGCTCCAAATACTTAATCAAATAAGGTGAATGGCTTGTAATCAGCACTTTGGTATCGCCCGCTAATTGCACAATTGCCGTTAACAGGTTCTGCAATAGTCTTGGATGTACGGAATTCTCCAACTCTTCCAACAAAAGCAATGGAATCTTATTTATTTCCGCAGCTATCACCAAAGTTAGGATAAAGAATATTTTCTTTGACCCTGAAGAAATGCGACTGATGGAAGTATATTGGTTATTGTATCTTTCCTTTACACGAACATCGTAAAGGTTTCCGGTAAACGGAAAGGCAAATCTTTCGTTTCCTCCTCTTCTACATCTTTACGTAAATCTATTTGTACAGGTTCAAAATCCTCAATTGTTACCAATAGTCCCGTTACTACATCTTTCAGTAATTCGTATTTATTGGGAGCAAGTTTTTTCAAACTATTTAGATAATAGCCAACTTTGGACTCACGAGGATAATCCAAACTTAACTCATTCACATCATCGTCCGGTGCTATCATGTTAAACAAGCTATCCGGATGTTGCAAAGTGCCTATTTCCCGAACATCCAATCTGTTCAATTGACGAATAGAGTCAATATAGAAAAGGTCATCAAAATTAGCCAATTTATTTAATGCCAATATATTGTTATCGACAAGAAGTTGTTTGGAACAACGGCCAGTTGGTGAAGCCAAATAATAAGCAACATTCGTATCTTCACGATTGATATAACTTCTGAACTTCAAGTCATCATCTGATTTCATTCTTAAGTATTCACCTATAATTCTGGCGCCATCATCTTTTGAGGTCTTCCACCACTCAAAAGAATAGCCGTAAACAAAGCTGAATGTTTTCTCTCCATTAGAAAATTCTCCTTCCAATTCAAAAGAAAACGGAGTACCTTCCAAAGCTGTATTAATGGGTATGAGAGAACGATTGCGCATCAATGATAACTTTCTCTTTAAAGAAGCCTCCATAAAAAAGACACCGAAATCAATGGCACGAAGCACATTACTTTTGCCATAATTGTTAGGCGCAATCAATGCACTTAAATCATCCAAAGATATTTCGACATCCTTCAGATTGAAAATACCCGAAATTTTTATTTTATTGAGTTTCATGCTTCACTTATTTTAAGTTTGTGCAAAGATAGATATATTTTTCAACACAACAAATAATATGGTAAATTTCTTTTCGTTTTTTTATTTTATTTAGAGCTAATCACAAAATATCTGCCTTTTTCAAGAAACATTTCTTTGCGTAATAACACACATCGATTTTACATGAAAAGATTTCAGAACTTGAATATAGAACGGATGGTTTACTTGTTTAGATTACATTCAAACGACCTAATGCATCTGCTAACTTAGTCACCAACTTAGGCACTAACTCAGACACCAACTTAGACACTACCCAGAAAACTACCCAGAAACTTTCCAAGATGCAGAAAGATATTCTGGCTTACTTGGCGATAAATCCTGCTGCATCTCGTAAAGATTTGGCCTTACATATAGATAATTCAACAGAGGATGGTATCAAGTATAATCTTGATCGCTTAAAGAAATTAGGACTTATACAACGTGAGGGTGCTGCCAAAGGTGGACATTGGAAAATTGTAAATGGTAATGAGTGATTGCTGAAAATAAGCAAGATTAAAAAGGTCACAAAAAAAGGTCACAGTGATGACCTTTTTTATGACCTTCTTTTCGATGTTTATAGATGGTTTGTCTACATAATCCTCTACTCAGCTTGCTGATTCCAGTGTACACTCCACCCGTGTGATTTATCACTTCGGGGAATTAGGCTACCCAACTATGTTTTTGTGTGGATAACGGGCAAGCCCGAACGTAGAAATGGGATGGAAAAGAGATACCGCATTGACCTCTCGTTTCAGGTGGTGCAATGCGGCTTTTCTTACGCTTAATAGGAAGTGTTATCCCCAAATATGGAAAAGCTTTTTGTCAAGATTACGGGTGACGAACTCCATGGGAAGCTTGGCATAGAGTTCGGTTGTTCTGATGGAAGAATGTCCCATCATTACCTGCAAAACTTCCTTAGGGATTCCTTCGCCTAAACTGATGGTACAGGCAAAGGTGTGGCGGGCTGCATAAGTAATATTTAGAAATGCAATAAAAAACAGAATGACGATAATTAAACGTAAAACGTTTATAATTAAGCATTTTGCAAGAATTGCAGAACAGACATACCTGCAAAAGAAAACAAAATATTGCGACGTTTCAGTTACCAGACTGTTAGCCGCCTGTTTCGGAAACAACGGCAGGTAACCGAATTTTTACCGATAGGAACAAAGCGGATTTGTATTCACTGTTTATCAATGTTTTGCATGCCAAAGGACGCTTTTCAAAGGAGTATTTTTACAACCTAAAAAAGAGCGTTATGAAAGTGGAAAAATTCAAGGTGCTGCTCTACCTGAAAAAGAGCGAGCCGGACAAGACCGGCAAGGCCCCGATCATGGGACGGATCACCCTCAACCGCACGATGGCGCAGTTCAGCTGCAAGCTCTCCTGTACCCCCGGGCTATGGAACGCGCGTGAGAGCCGATTGAATGGCAAGAGCCGGGAAGCGGTGGAGACCAATGAAAAAATAGAGAGGCTGCTGCTTGCCGTACACTCGGCCTTCAATTCCCTCATGGAAAGGAAAAAGGATTTCGATGCCGCCGCGGTCAGGGACATGTTCCAGGGTAATGCGGGCATGCAGATGACCCTGCTCAAACTTCTCGACCGGCACAACGAGGAGATGAAGGCCCGTGTCGGCGTGGACCGTGCACCGACGACAATGTCGACCTACGTGTACACCCGGCGCACCCTTGCCGAATTCATCAAAACGGAATTCAAGGTCTCGGACCTCGCCTTCGGACAGCTCAACGAGCAGTTCATCCGTGACTATCAGGATTTCTGCCTGGAAAAGAAGAAACTGGCAATGGAGACGGTGCGCCATTACCTGTCCATCCTGAAAAAGATCTGCCGCATCGCCTACAAGGAGGGGCACTCGGAGAAATACCATTTCTGCCACTTCAAGCTGCCCAAGCAGAAGGAGACAACACCGAAAGCATTCAGCCGGGAGAATTTCGAGAAGCTACGCGATCTGGAGATACCGGAAAAACGCAGGTCACATGTCATCACCCGGGACCTCTTCCTCTTCGCCTGTTACACCGGCACCGCCTATGCCGATGCGGTAAGCATCACCCGGGAGAACCTCTTCCAGGATGACGAGGGCAGCCTCTGGCTGAAATACCGGCGGAAGAAGACCGACTACCTCGGACGCGTCAAGTTGCTGCCGGAAGCACTCGCGTTGATCGGGAAGTATCGTGACGATACCCGCATCACCCTCTTCCCGCCGCAGGACTACCATACGCTCAGGGCCAACATGAAATCCCTGCGCCTGATGGCGGGGCTGAGCCAGGACCTTGTCTACCACATGGGAAGGCATTCTTTCGCCTCATTGGTCACGCTCGAGGAGGGAGTGCCGATCGAGACCATCAGCAAAATGCTGGGACACTCCAACATAAAGACCACCCAGATATATGCCCGTGTAACTCCGAAGCGACTGTTCGAGGACATGGACAGGTTCGTCGAGGCAACCCGCGATTTGAAACTTATTCTTTAATCCTTAAACAATTAAACAATCATTATCATGCGCAGTACATTTAAGCTTTTATTCTACATCAACCGTAACAAGGTAAAATCGGACGGCACGACCGCCGTCCTCTGCCGGATCAGCATCGACGGAAAGAAATCGGCTGTCACGACAGGCATCTATTGCAAACCCGGAGACTGGGACAGCAAGAAGTGTGAAATCAAAACAGCCAGGGAGAACAACCGCCTTACCGCCTTCCGAGGCCGGCTGGAAGAGGCGTACGGGAACCTGCTGAGGAACCAGGGAGTGGTCACGGCCGAGCTGCTCAAGACCACCGTATCCGGTGCCAATTCCGTGCCGGAATACCTCCTGCAGGCCGGAGAGGTGGAACGCGAACGGCTCAGGGTCCGCTCCAAGGAGATCAATTCCACCTCCACCTACCGCCAGTCGAAGACCACGCAGCTTAACCTCAGGCAGTTCATCGAATCCCGCGGGATGAAGGACATCGCCTTTTCGGACATCACCGAAGAGTTCGCCGAATCGTTCAAGGTCTTTCTCAAGAAAGAGCTGGGACACAGGAACGGACACGTGAACCACTGCCTGTGCTGGCTCAACCGGCTCATCTACATCGCCGTGGACCGGGAAGTATTGCGTGCCAACCCGATAGAGGACGTGGCATACGAGAGGAAAGAAGCGCCTAAACTAAGGCATATCAGCCGCAGTGAACTGAAGCGGATGATGGAAACCCCGCTGCCCGACCCGATGATGGAGCTGGCGCGCAGGACGTTCATCTTCTCCTCGCTGACCGGTCTGGCCTACGCGGATACGAGGGCTCTCCATCCCCGTCACATCGGAACGACCTCGGAAGGAAGAAGGTATATCCGCATCCGCCGCGCCAAAACGGACGTGGAGGCGTTCATCCCGCTGCATCCCATAGCCGGACAGATACTGGATCTTTACAACACCACGGATGACGACAGGCCGGTATTCCCGCTGCCGGTCCGCGATGTCCTCTGGTACGAGGTACATGGAATGGGTGTGGCATTAGGCATGAAAGAGAACCTGTCCTACCACATGGCCCGGCATTCGTTCGGGACCCTGACACTGACCGCGGGCATTCCGATAGATGTAATTTGCAAATTTTCTTGTGCCTTTTTTTAGAAAAGTTAAATATGCCACAGAATACACCAGTAACTAAGGCTTCATAAGTTCGTTTCTCGTTCCTGTTGTAGTCTTGAAAATCGTCTGCCTGTTTTCTAACCGGTAGCTACTGCCGGTGAACTTGATGACTTCACATCGATAAAGCAGCCTGTCAAGCAGAGCGCTGGCAAGGATTTCATCATTCAATGTTTCTACCCATTCCGTAGGTGCCTTGTTGGTTGTAATGATGATGGATGTCTTCTCATGTAGGGTGTTTATCAGGTTGAAGAAGGCAGTTGCTTCCTCTCTTTTCACAGGAAACAGCATGATATCATCTATTGCCAGCAGCTGTGCGCGCAGAATCTTGTTATAAGTCATCATGGCCGGAGTTGAGATGTCTTTAAGTCTGAGACAATTTACGATATCCTCCATTGTCATCAGGTATGCCTTGTAACCGGCCTTGACCGCATCAAAGACAAGACCGGCTGCCAGAAATGTCTTTCCGGTCCCTGATGGTCCTATCAGGATCAAGTTATAAGTTTCACGGAACCATACCAGTTCACGAAGCTCCTTCATCTGCCGGCGGTCTATGCCCTCATAAAAATTGTAGTCGTATTCGTCAAGATCATGTTTTCGGGGCAGACGTGCCGCAACAAGGCGTCTCTCGTAGTCTTTCCTCTCTTTCATCTCAACTTCGGTGCCTAATACCAGGGACAGGAATTCCGGGTAGGTCGGTTTTTCTTCCTGTGCATGATGCAGAATGCTGTCCATGCGGTTTGCAATGTTGTAAAGCCGCAGACGTCTGGCGTGTTCTTTCAATTTTTCACTTTGTATCATTCAAAAAACTTGTTATATTGGTTTATATCTGTTTTTTCAGGATGACAGTCCGCTGTTTCCGGAATGGATGTCGGAGCTTGGAAAGTCATCTCGTTCATATTGTCCTTACTCCTGTGGATTGAGCCGGATATTTCCTGCACGGAAAGGCTGTTGTATATGTTTTTTTCCAGACAGGTCCGCAGGGCTGCTATCACTGTTTCTTTGCCGTATTCGGATATCACATGAAGCAGCAGTTTCATATTGTCCCTGTAATAACGCGGCTTTTCCCTTTCCAGATTCCGGAGCCACAGAATAACGGTGGGGTCATCTTCCGTCCGCTTTCGGATCCGGACCTGCAAGTCATTCACACTCCGTGTCTTGTCCTTATGATGTCTTTTGTCACATACATTTTTCCCTTTTCCGGGACACAACTCATGCCTGCATATGAGTTTACCGCTCTCTTTGTCGTACAGCTCGATATGTCCGTTATTCTCAAGAAGCCATACAACGGTGTTCCGATTTTTATAGGTGCCGGAGGGCACACTGTAGTAGTTGGTCCGGTACCGTACCGTATTGTCCTTGCGGACATGATACTCTTTCGGCTCGTCCTTGGGAGGCACCGGTTCTCCATAGTATGGCAACAGATACTTCCGTTCAATCTCAAACTCCTCAGCCGGGACCAGGCGTGTGGTTCCATGTATCTTGCCGTTTCCTGTTTTTTCCAGCCATTGCAGGACCTCGGTGTTAAGGACTTCCAGGCTGTTAAATGTCCGTCCGGCAAGAAAGTTACGCTTGACATATTTGACCACATTTTCCACTTTTCCCTTGCTTTCCGGATCAGCAGGACGGCAGAACACGGGCTGGAAATGCTGCTCGTTGACAAAGGCACGGAACGTTCTTGTCAATATGAGGTCACCCAGGTTTTCCCTGACCAGCAGGACTTTGTCCTGGTCATAGATGATCTTTCTCGGCTTTCCTTTGAAATATGCGAAAGCCAGTTCATGGGCATATACGGCCAGGGCTGATGTGAAAGGCGTACAGGAAAAATACACGAACTTCTGTCGGGAGCGGCTCATTACCATGACAAAAAAATAGACCTTGACAAAACCGCCCCTGTCCGTGGACATACGGCTTTCCCCGAAATCCATCTGGGCATATTCCCCGTAAGGGGTATCCGGCATCTTCTCATAGACACGTTTGGAAAGCCCCTCCTTGTCCAGATTATACTTACGACGTACAGTTTCCACAAAATTGTATACGGTTTTCCCGCAGACAACAGGAAGATCAGGATACTGTTCCTTCATCCAGTCATGAATCTGGGAGGCGGACAGGAACCTGTACCGGGAAAGAACGTCACAGACATAACTTTCGTATTTGTCAAGTATGCGGGGATATTGCCTGCGATGCTGCAATTTTGCAGTCAATGTGTCCTCGTCCATTTTCAAGTACCGGCGCACCGTACTTCTATGCAGACCAAGCTGGAACGCAATCTGACTTTTGTTAAATCCTTTTGAATATAATTCTCTTATTTTGTACCACATGATGACTCTGTTGTTTGATTGGTGTCTGCATGCGTCCTTAGTTCTGTCCATATCATTTATATTATTGAAACGCAAATATAGACATTTTCAGGAGGCATGATGGCATATTTTCTTCTTCTAAAAAGACAGGGGGCAAAGATACGGATTACAATTCCATACCGGTCCGTGTCAATATTTTAATGTTGTGATATTTAAATTTTAAAATATCAAACAATTTTAAAATTTAAATATTCTGATATAATATGTTTTCAAATCGAACCGTCGGCATTCCTTTGAAAAAAGAATCCCCATTAATGGCAAAAGTTTTCTCTGTTTATTACAAGTTCTTTTCCATTAAAGTGTTTTCGTCCGATTCGAACGTCACGTACTCTTTTATAGAGTATGAAAGAATCTAAAGTTATAAAAAAATAGCCATGTATTATTATTTAGCATATAATATTGCCATAATTAATATCCAACTGCAAAGAAATGCTAATTCAATTAATTAGGTTGTTACGATATTTGGTAACAATAAATTAAATGCTTATATTTGCAATACAATAATAGGGCTGGTGGCAACAGTAACAATTCAGCAACAAGATTATGAGAACTTTCGATTCATTAGATGCAGATTTTCGCAGAGCATTCAAACAGGCAGCAAAACAAGGTATTGTAAAATTCACAATTGAAGGTATTAAAGATGATCCCGAATCGATTTATCCGATGTTTGAAGTATCGAACAATCACGTTACCTACTATTCCGTGCAGAGACAAGAGAGTGTTTGTATAACTGACATGAAAATAAAAGCTGTAATCTACTGATTAAATGCTGAGCTATCGGCATGACGGGTGAATAATATGATATATGAAAATGATATTATAGGCATTAAGGTAGTTGGATACAGATATGGTAAGGCTCCGAAATGCGGACGTAGCTATAATTATAGAGAGAACCATTATGAAGATGGAGTATCAATGGCTCAAGTGTGCTATTACAAGCCAGTAGGAAGTTTTGCGGCCAACGGTGAAAAGAAATATTATTACGAGGGTGTTGTATCCGGCATTGGCAGCGACAATGAAATATGCCTATCATCTGTGAAGCAGATATCATATAACGAATATCAGAAAATGAAAAAATCATTGATTACAGAATCAAACTTGATTACTAATTTTTATGCCGACCAAAAAAAAAGGCTACTTGACAAAGGATTTAATATCGGAATGTCCTATGAAGGTATAGAAGAAATGAGAAATAAATATCTTAAATAACACATATATTATGGCAGATCAGAAATATCCGGGTTGTTGGTACTGTGATAACATCATAGACCATCCCGAACAGGTAGGACTTTTATACCTTGGATTTCCGAGGTGTTTTGTGTTGATTCCTAGCATTGGAGATTTTTATTTCTCCACTTACGAGGAATTTTTGAACGGACTGTGCAAAGTAAACTGGCTTGACCCATCCAATAAAGGAACAAGAGAAGAACAAGAGGAAGTATTAAGAATACTTTGGAATTTTTCAGCAGAACAAGAAGAAAAAGAAGAGGAATTATATGGAAATTATGATGAATGACCGGGAACGTATCGGCAAGAAATTGGCTGAAATAAGGAGCGAAAAAGGTTATACAGTTCGGCAGTTGGCTGAATTGGCAGACCTTCGTCCGGCTACAATCTCAAATGTGGAAAACGGTAAATTTTCCGTGGGGATAGACATACTTACTAAAATATGCAATACTTTGGGAGCAAGAATAGAAATTGTAAAGGAATAGCACAGTTTCAATGTCGCTAAATTTTAATGGAATGAAGTAGTAAGAAGCTCTTTTCAAAATTGGTATTTACAACTAATTATTCCTCAATATTTTATAAGCAATAAGTCAGGAATATGGTCGTTGTCTTTAATTGTACATTCTAAAGGATGAAGATTTAACATTTTTTCTATCTTCGCTGCGAACAAAAATTTTAGAATTTATGTATAGCAGTGAAGATCTTGAAAGGTTTTACTTTCAGTACCAGACCGAGGCTTTGCCTCATGGAGAATCTCTCCAATCGTTTTGTGTTAAGAACAAAGTTCCTTATAACATCTTTCAGAAATGGTACAGGGATACCCGGAAAAAAGTAGTTGAAGTCCAGGTTGATGGTGCTCCTGTAATCGGTCATGAGGAACAATCCAGTGCCATTGATCAACCTCAACCGGTATCACCAGGCAGAAATGATCACCCTGTTCGTATTTGGGTTGAGATTCGTATCAGCAATGGCTTGCATTTGTTCCAAAAGAATTTAAGCTACCCGGATTTGGTTCGTATGGTAGAGAAACTGGAGGGGTTATGCTGAGTGTTACCGGTCTGAATCATTTTTATTATGTCCGTGATTTCACCGATATGCGTTGTAAGCACAGCCGTGTGTTGTCTATCATTCGTGAACGGCTTCACCGGGAACCCAGAGATGGGGATGTCTTTATAGTCATGTCTCGCAATCGCAGAATAGTCCGTATGTTTTCATTTGATAATCGTTCATATAGTCTGTTTGAAAAGAAGTTTGTTGCCGGTTATCAGTTCATGAAAGTTGAGCGAAATGGGGCAGATACTGTTTATCGGATTGCCTGGAAGGACGTGGTTTTGATTCTTGAGAATCCTATAGTTAAAACATTAAAAATCAGATAATCAATCTATTTATCCACTTGCGGTTTTGCGATTATTTTATTACCTTTAATGCTGTAAGTCAAAGGTTTATGTATGATCGATCTGCAAGATATAATTACAACAAAACGAGAGTTGTTGAGTCGGGAAACCTACTCACGCAACCCTATAAATTATAGTGCAGGTATGGCAGAGGATCAGAAAGACCGATACATACAATACCTTGCTGAGCAAAATCAGGATCTCAGGTTGACAGGTGATGCCATGAGGCTTGTTTTGGAGGATTTTATGGCTCAGATGAAAGAACTGAAGGATCAGATGTCATCCATGCAATCGAAACATGCTGACCTTGAGAATCGGTTGTCAGAAGAGCATAAACTTCGCAAATCGGCTGAACGTAAGATAAAATCACTCAGGAAAAACTTGATTATGCCCATCAGGAACGTTTTGGTGATAGACGTCAAAAGATCAAATCTAAAGCTAAGACAGGTGATTCAGACCGCCGGAAGGAGATGGATGATTATGATGGAACCGATGATACGCTTCGCACGGATTCGGTTGGTCATGTTCCATCCCAAGAGTTAAAAGAGCCTTCCGGGAAAGACCGTGACTTGTCCAATCGCCCTGACGGTTATAAAACGATGGGGGTAGCCGGAGAAGCGACAGAGCATCCTTCCGATTTGACAAAGGTTCCCGGTCGCATCATTGAAAGAAGAATGGTACGGGTGTTCAGTTTCCGTACTTTCCTTACGGAAGAATGTTTTGAGATGGTTCATTATGCAGAGCCTGGTAAAAAGCCCAGGTGGGGTTATTTCCCTTCTGAAGGTCATCCTGAGGTAGTAACCAGTTTTGAAGGCACTAAGGCTTCTCCTGAATTTCTGCAGGCTATCGCCTATGAAGTTTATGTAAAGAATGTGACTTTTGGTCTTCTTCACCAATGGCTGACAGATATGGGCATGACCATTTCTAAAAACACGTTGCGCAACTGGCTTAAGAAAGGTAAGACATACCTGGACGAACTGGTTTGTGTATTGAAGTCTATAGCTTTGGAAAAAGACTCGATAGTGAACTGCGACGAGACCTGGTGTAAAGTGCGTAAATACGATCACTATAAGAAGTGCTACATTTGGGTTCTGGTCAACAAGGCTCGGAAAACAGCCATTTTCTTCTATGAGAATGGCTCGCGTGGTCGTGATGTACTTACAGACTTTTTGGGCGATGCAGAATTGAAGAGTATTATGTCCGACGGATACAATGCTTATGTATTTATCGGCAATGAGCTGAAATCAGCCCGGTTTAAAGATACTGTACACCAAGTTTGTATGTCTCATGCCAAGAACAAGTTTGTCAAGGCTTCCAATCAGGGTGGTGAACCGACTGCAGAACGCTTTTCCGAAATTTTAAAGGAGTTCTTTATGAGGGAGCGTAAATACGATGATGCCGGATTAACTCCCAAAGAAAGGTTGCGGGAAAGGCAAAGTTTGGCAACGAAGGAACTCCTGATAGAGCTGCGCAGTTTGTTAGATAGTGAACAGTCAAAGGATTCAGAATTTAGAAGCCGGTATTATAAAGAAGCTCTCAATTATCTGAACCGGTTCTGGAAAGAGATCTTTGCTTACCTGGATGATGGTGAATTACCGATAGACAACAACCTGGCTGAGCGAACCATTCGAAAGCTGACCACTCAACGCAACAATTCACTTCATTATGGTAGTGATGCCGGTGCTGAGATGGCTGCAACATATCATAGTGTGATTGGAACGGTAAAGCTTCATGGCAGTTCTATCTGGAACTTCATCGGAACTGAAAAGTGCCCTTTCGAAGGGGGATGCCCTAAATTTTTTGAAAAAAAAAATATCTTTAACGGGTGCAGGGATTATGTTAACATGGTTCCATGACAAAATCACTTTGGCTGCCAGCCAATGAGCGCAATGTGGACTGCCATTGATGCCTTGCCCGAACGCTGCCGTGAGATATTTTTGCTGAATAAACGCGACGGCATGAAAAAAATGCCTTCATTTCCGTTTGGTCTTGCACCACTATCGGGAAGAAGAAAGTTTGGATACGTCATTAAAAAGACTAAAACATGAGAACCCCGGATGAAAAATGCCTTCACTTTGTCTTTTCAGAAGAAAAGATAGCAAAAAGCATTACCAGATAACGGAACAGACACGAAAATCCTTCCGTCTGTGGTGGATACTTCCCGGTATGGTGGCAGCCATTCTGGTCGTAGTTCTTATTTATCCCCGCTTCCGGGAAAACGGAGCATGGAAGGAGGTAACGGCTTACTCGCACCCCGTGGATTATATGCTTCCGGACAGTTCCTCCATAACCCTGTTCCCGCATTCCTCCGTCCGTTTCCACGCAAAAGATTACCAGAGTTCCAGCCGCAGGGTTCACATGGAAGGTAAAGTCGCATTTTCTGTCAAGCATGATAATGCCCGCCCGTTTACGGTAGAAGGAAAACTGTCCCAAGTCAGAGTATTAGGTACTGTTTTTACCGTTGATGAGAGTCGTGCAGACACAGCTGTCGTGCAAGTCATGTCAGGAAAGGTACAGTTCTCGGCAATCGGGCAATCGGACACCGTGATACTAACCGGAGGCATGACAGCGCAAGTGACGGGAGAGCGAAAAGATATACAGATAATCAAAGAAGGGAAAACGGGCAGCTTCATTTTCGACAATACCCCGCTACCTAAAGTGCTTGAAGAACTGTCGAAGTTCTACAAGGTGAAGTTGGTTGCCAATAAGACAGACAGGCGGCTGACAGCCAGTTTTAAGGACAAAAGCCTTGATGAGATTATTGAGATTATAGAAAAAGTGTTGAATGTAAGAATTGAAAAGAAGAAACAATGAGAATCGTACTGACCCTGTTCCTATTCTGTGTATGTATGAGTATCAAAGCTCAACAACAGGATATGACGGAAATGAAAAAAGCTATCGACCTGATGCAGGGGATGTACGACATAACTTTTGTATATGATTCATCCTTGGTGACTGCCAAGCCCCAAGCCTTCCCCTCGGCAGGAAATTCTTTGAAGGAAAACTTGGAAAGGATTTTTGGCGGCACCGGCATAAAATGGGAAATCCGCGACGAATACGTCCTGCTGTTCCATCCGAACAACTATACCTTTTCTGGATATGTGTGTGAAGACAGCGGAGAAACGCTCATCAATGTGACTGTCCTTGACCTGAATACCCTGAAAGGCACACTGAGTAACGAACATGGCTTTTTCAGTATCACGCTGCCGGAAGGGAAACACAAATTTCGTTTCTCTTATATAGGTTATCAGGATGTGGTGAAGGAGGTGGATTTGAGTTCCAATTACAACGGTGTTATCTACTTGAAAGAAAGCAGTACCGCACTGAAAGAAGTTGTAGTGGTTGCAGACATGAACGCTCCCCTCCGCACGACACAGACCGGCAAAGTGTCTCTGACCTCGGAACAGTTGAATACGGAGTTTTCGCTACTTAGTTCACCAGACTTGGTAAAGACCCTCCAGAACCTTCCCGGTGTGGCTTCCGGAACGGAGCTACTTTCCGGTATGTATGTACACGGGGGCAAGAACGATGAGAACCTTTTTTCTGCTGGACGGAACACCGCTTTACCAGATCAACCATTTGGGCGGGCTGTTTTCCGCTTTCAATACGGATATTATCAAAAACGTGGATCTCTATAAAAGCGGTTTCCCGGCACGTTACGGCGGCAGACTTTCTTCCGTAGTGGATGTACGCACCAAAGAGGGGAACATGAAAGAGTTTCACGGGACTTTCTCTTTGGGGCTGCTCGACGGTAGAGTCCAATTTGAAGGACCGATCATAAAAGACAAGACCTCGTTCAACATAGCCATGCGAAGAAGTTGGGCGGATCTTTTCACAGCCCCGGTATTCTTCCTGCTCAACCGTTCCAATCCCGATGACAAAAAGAACGTGCGTTATGCCTTTTACGACATCAACGGGAAAATCACCCACCATTTTTCGGACAATAACAAACTGTCCCTTAGCGTGTATTCCGGAAATGACTTGCTGAAGGCAAAAGCCCAACAGGTGTTCGATAAAGGGGAACATTACGACTCTGATTTCAAGGCCAAATGGGGCAACCTGACTACGGCTTTGACATGGAACTGTCAAATCACCCCAAAGTTGTCAGGTAGTTTTACTGGAGCCTATTCACGCAATATCTCCATGTATGATTATGTGGAAGGCAGCCGTTTCTTTTCCGACGGGGAACAAACTTCCATGACGGGGATGGAACGATCCAACCATTCCACGATTGATGACATGGGATACCGCATGGAATTCGACTACCGTCCCGGCACGAATCATCATATACGCTTTGGCAGCAATTATCTGCATCACATATATCATCCGCAAAACACAGCTTCCAAAAACCAGACGGACAGGGATACCTTATCGGCAGAAAGCGCAAGCAGCTATAAGGGTAACGAGGTTGCTTTTTATGCGGAAGATGAAATGCGGCTGTCCTCCAAAGCGAAATTAAATACAGGACTGCATTACACCCTTTATCAGACAGACGGAAAGATATACCATTCCTTGGAGCCAAGGCTGGCCATGAGTTACCAATGTTCGGAAAAAGCCACGATGAAAGTGTCCTATACGGAAATGAGCCAGTTTGCGCACCAACTGTCAAACACCTATCTGAATCTGCCGACAGACAGTTGGGTTCCTTCCACACGCAAAGTCCGTCCCATGCGTTCAAGGCAAGTGGCAGCCGGGATATATACGGAGTTGCCCCGGCATATCCGCTTGAACGTGGAAGGATATTACCGTACTACAAGCCAACTATTGGAATACGACGGGGGGAACAGCCTGATGCTTCCTGCCGATAACTGGGACAATCTGGTCAAGACCGGCAAGGGAAAGTCTTACGGTGTGGAATTGTCATTAGCATACAAAGACCGTTACAATGTCATCGAAGCAGGATATACGCTTTCATGGAGCTTGCAAAAGTTTACTGATTTTTATCCCGACTGGTATTCCAGCAAGTTCGACAACCGACATAAACTGAACATCGCTTTCCGGCATAAGTTCGATGACCATATAGATGCCTACGCCGCATGGGTTTACCGTAGCGGCGACCGTGCCACCGTCCCGACCCAGTATGTAAACGGACCGTCTTTCCCCGGCACACCGGATTCCAGCGAACCTGAACTGATTTACGAGAAGCCGAATAACATCACGCTCCCGGCATACCATCGGCTCGATTTGGGAGTCAACTTCCGGCGTATTACCAAAAGGGGATTCGAACGTATCTGGAACATCAGTGTCTATAACGCCTATTGCCGCATGAATGCGTTTTATACCCGGATAGAACGTCTGCCCGATGGCGGTTTTAGGGGTAAGGGATTTGGCATTTTCCCGATTATACCCTCGTTTTGTTATACCCTCAAATTTTAAGAGTATGAAACATTTACCTCATATATTACTGCCCGTGTTTATCGGTTTGCTTTCGTCCTGTACCTATCATTTTGAACTGGACGATGTGGGAGCTTCCCAAAAACTGGTGCTATACAGCTATCCGGGAAGCGGCGACACAACGGTAGTCCACCTTTCACGTAGCCTTCCCGTCAGTCAGAAAGGCGAACTCGGTCGGGGACTAAAGGGAGCGGACGTCCGTTTCTCCGTAAACGGTGAAGCGGTATCCCTTGCATGGACGGATGATTCCATACCGGGAGTTCCCGCCCAGAGCTATTACGCGGTGAAGACGTATGAAGACGGCGACAAGGTCAACATAACCGCAGCGGCAGAAGGTATGAAAGCGGTTTCGTCCGCTACGGTTGTTCCGTCCCGATTCCCTTTGACATCAATCAATTTTGTTCTCAAAGGCGGTGAACCGAACCAGCTTCAGTTTTGGATACACTTTACAGACAATGCGCAGACAAAAGACTATTATGCGTTGAAAGTGGAGCGTAAACGACAGTTCTGGAACGATAGCAAATATTCGGTAGAAAACAGTTCACTCACATTAAATTTGGATGACGAACCTCTGCTGAATACTTCTTCGGGACTGGACGATATCCTGATGATTGAAAACGAGTTTTACCGGAATTTGTATTATTGGGATGATACAAAAATTCAAGGGAAAAGCTACAAGGTTCGTCTGAATACCAATTATGAGGCAGATTATGAAGATGACTTCATAACCCCTGACGGGGTCGAGCATATCAAATGCCAAGTGAAATACAGAATTAGCCTGTACAGCCTTTCGGAAGAGTTTTACAGGTATCTGAAATCACTGAACGACCAGAAAAACAACGGACTTGGAAACTCTGAACTGGCTCCCATACGCTCTACTTATACCAATGTCATAAACGGGATAGGTGTTGTGGGAGGATGCAGGATGTTCCAGACGGAATGGATAGACAATTTATAGGAAAACTAAATAATAAAGAAAATGAAAAAGACAATTTTATCAATGCTTTTCTTGCTGGCAGGAATAGGATGCTTTGCACAAAAATCCGGCATTATCATCGGTGTGACGGACGGACATTTGGGAAAATATTCGGGATATGCTTACATGAGTACGGGAACGGCGAACAACTCTTCCTACCCCGAAACCCGATGGACACCCGGAGTAGGCTTTAATTTGGGCTACCAGTTTGGCTTCGATCTTTCCAACCGTTTCTGGATTGATGCTTCCATATTGGGAAAAGCCGTTCAGGGAAAAGCAGAGTCCTTCGATTTGAATGGAAACAACGTTGTTCCCTGGTCTGACAAGGCATGGATATGGGGACTTGCTTTGAACGGCTCAATCAATTACCGCATCTGTTCCGGACTGTATGCCGGTATTGGCATTGAACCCACCGGTTATTTCAAAACCGATAAATTGAAGGAAAACTTGGAAGGGCAGGTTTTCGACTTTCCGATAGTCCTCACCTTAGGCTATGAGTTTAAGAACGGCATGAAATTGTCCGCTTCCTACAAGCATGGTTTCAAGCCATTGTATGACAATGCTTTTGCCTCCAATACAAAGAATAACAAAGAGTTCGGCATATCATTATATGTGCCCATGTTTAAATAATAACCAATTATTAAATTTTTTCAATTATGAGAAAAACGCTTTTTAGTCTTGCTTTGGCAATGGCTGTCTTATCATCATGTAGTTCTGATGACATAGTGAACAATCCGATGAATGAGGAGAACCATTCTTTCCCGGCCTCCAGAAGTTTGCATGAAAATATTCTTTCCTTTTCCAGTGAGGAGGAATACAATGCCTTGCTCGATTCCTTGGGCACGTTGTCCGATGAGGAACTTCTGCAATGGGAATCCGGACAGAAAGGCTTCACCTCCATGTACAGGATGCACAGCGAAGCCTTGGGACAGATATTAAACGCCACATGCAAGGAAGAATATGAATCCATTAAGACTGCTTACCAGACTGATTTTATATTCAACGACAAGGACAGCACCGATTTGTCGATATATATGCCGGTGTTGAATGTAAGCAAGGCAATCACATTGACCCCCGAAGGGTTCGTATGTATCGCCGGTGAGAGAAAGAACATGAAGGAGTTTGAAAATTATGACGGATATAAAAAAGAACTTTCTTTACTTTATCCTGTCCCGTTGGGTGTCACGATCGAAAATGGTATAAACAGGGTTTACGTGAAAACGAAGAAAAGAAAGTTCACCGCACAGATTGGTATGCGAGGAAACCAACAGGCTATCCGTGTAAATGCGTCTAAAAAAGTTTTATGGGGCTGGGTGGAATATACGACTGCGTACTATTGGAAATACACGCCTAACGGCCCTGTACAATTTGGTAAAGAAGTGAAAAGCGGTCATGACATTATGATTTTGGGCAATCCTTTCCCAAATGGAGCGAAATTGTATATGTGGACTCGCGGTACCGGTGAAGAAAACTGCGGAATAATGACCGTGCAATTGTAATCCTTCTTGAACCGGATTATTCACCAATCATTCGGGACGAAGCTCTGATATAGCCAAATGTTCGTCCCGAATATTAAAATTATCATTTTATGAGCAGGAAAGTATTTACTTGTTTTATTGTGATTTCCCTTTTCCTTAATAAAGCCGCTTCTTACGGTCAGGAAATTCAAGTGTCGCGTGACACCGTCAAGGTTTCCGTTCAGGAAGGAAATACTTCGCCTCATAACGAAAGAAGCATTACCCCAAAGCCTTTGGATATACGGAAAGCGGTTGATCTTTCTTCCGGCAGTTGCCCGTCCCGGATAACATTTGACGTGCAGAACCCTTATAATCCGACATTCCCTACCGACAAATCGCCTTTGCATGAGGGGGAATATTCTACCTCCGGTATCATTAAAAGCTATCCTTCCGGCTATTTTTACGGCATAGGCAGGCAGGAAAACTTCATCGGCTTGGGAACAATGAACTATGCAGGTATCGGATATGTGTATTCTCCCGGTTGCTGGTCATTCAACTTGCAGGCATATACCGTAAAATGGAGTGTCCCCAGACGCGAGAGTCAGCTATTGGGATTGTCCGGGCTGTTGACATATCCCGTCAACGAGAAAATTCGTCTAAACACATTTGCCTCATACTCCTTCATTCTTTCTTCTCCTTTCAGTTCCTCGAATTACGGGGGATTCGTTTCCTATGACATCATTCCCAACTGGGGGATGGATTTCGGCGTCAGAAGCCATACCGATTTTCCGTTGCATAAAACGAAAACGCTTCCGATAGTAGCTCCGTATTTTCAGTATAAAGGCAACAAATTGGGTATTGATATCGGTGGCGGATTATTTAATTTGCTATTCAAATAACCTGCACTGATTTCTATCGTTACTCCTGAAGTGTAAAACACTTTAATGTATTGACATTAAGTATTGGATGGATATATATATTGAATGGATATTAAAAAAAAGTGACACGGCAATTTAGAATGTATACCTATCGGATTCGTGGAAAAAGAGGACCATTCAAAATAATCCTGCCCGCTTCTTTTTGTTCCTTCTTGACGCTACCAGGCATGTCCGGTTCTCCGCCATCATTTTCAGATTACCTATATTTTTATTCGTTCATGGACAGGAATGTTCATGCGCATTTCTATCAGCAATCCATAAGTATTGACTGTCAGGTATTGTTCATTTTCTTTTTTTCGGGAAGATTATGCAGAAACAGATATTGTACTTTTCTTGATTTTCAGAATCGGTTTGATAAAGTCTGCCGTATTGTCTTCTGGTTTGTCCACCGACCACTTGCCGATAGCTTCCGAAGGAACCTCTTACAAAATGGCAATGCCAGTGCCTTTCAAGACCTGAAATCCGGCGCACATCCGTATCTGCCATATGACCTTGCAGTTTGTTCCTGTATGGACATAATATATATCCGTTTTTCTGTCACATATTTTTTATATTCATTTCATTCCGCATGGTCTTTTCTCTTTTCTTTGGAAAGGGCTCTGCCCGAGAAATACCATTTTTTCATCGAAAAAATAATAAGGAAGAGCAAGCAGACATCCCATTTCAATGGAATGTTCATCACGCAGAGCCGTGATTGTCAATAGGTTGTGAGATTTTTTGTAGACAAATTGTCTACTTTTTCTGTAGATTTAAGTCTTTTTTCTGTTGATTATCAAGTAATTGTGTTGTCTACATAAAATCGACATGTTTTTTATATATATTTGATTGTTAACAATTTGCGATGTAGACAAAAATCTACAGAAAAAAGATGGAGGCAGCACAAAAAGGTTGTGCCGGTCCGCCCTTACATTTGCGGAAAGATTCAAGATTATGCAAACAAAAATTACAAAAACCATTCGTGTATCCATAGATGTGAAACAGCATCTGGACGAAATGAAAGGAAGCGTGTCGGCCAGTGAGTTCATTGAGACAATGCTGTCCTACTTTGAGCGGAACGGGGTGGATCCCCGAACGTCAATCAACGGGAAGTTCAAGACACTGGAACTTCAGGGAATCGAACGGATCATCAAAATCATCCGTGCCATAGAGAAAGACAAGATCGACAAGCTGCTTCCGGCGCCGGAAGCGCACAGTGATGAATTGCTGGACCGGGCCGACAAACAGGTCACCCAACTGAAAGCGGAAGTGGAACGCTTGAAGCAAGCAGGTGCTCCTGACGTGGAGGACAGACGGAAACTCGGACAGGTTGTCAGGCTGCTGGAAAACGCTTTCGACCAGAAGAACTTCAAGAAGGCGGAAAAAGGAACAGATTATTTTGTCGCACCGGTCTATCTGGAAATGTTGTTATATAAGGTAAAGGAAATATGTTCGTAAGAATACACAAGACAAGCAATATGCCGGGGATACGGAATCATAAAGGGTCCTCTGCAATGTTAATAACCTATCTGAGGGACAAATGCATGGCAAGTGAAGAATACTATGATAATTTCTTTTCACATGACATGTGTCATATAACCCCTGCGGAGGTTATACAAAGACTTGACAATAATCACAGAAGGCTGAAAAGGAAGGATGATAAGTTCTATCGGATTTTCATTTGTCCCTCACAGGAGGAATTGGCCGACCTGATCCGGCAGGTCACCGGACAGCAGGTGACGGAATTCGAGCAGCTCACCATGGAGGAACAGATTGAAGTGACTGACGAGTTGAAGAAATTTACAATACTATGCATGAGGTGTTATTCAATAAATTTCAGAAGGGAAAAGATAAAGGGAGTGGAGGATATTCTTTGGTTCGGAAGAATCGGTAATGCCCGGTATTATAAAGGAACAGACCGGGATGTGAAGGAGGGGCGGGCAAAGTCAGGGGACAGGAAACCCGGGCTGCAACTCCATGTTCATATCATCGTGTCACGGAACGATGTGACACAGACGGTAACATTATGCCCTCTTGCCAACAGCCGGGGATCTGTTAATATCTTGAATGGTAAAAAGGGAATGATCGGTTTCGACAGGTGGCTGTGGTACACTGTATGTTCCCAGGCTTTTGATATATCATATAACCATTATTACTCATAAAACCTATAAATATGTTTGTAAAAGTACATAAACCGGTCAACACACCCTGTGTATGCGACAACAAGGACAGGTGCCGGGCACTGGTGGAATATCTGTTGAAGGAAAGTCTTGAAGACAAACCTTATTATGACACTTTCTTCTCCCATGAGGAGGATTATGTCGCACCGGTGACGGTCATGCAAAAGATTGACAACAACCACAAGAGCCTAAAAAAAAGAGACGATAAATTCTATATGCTGTCCATCAATCCCTCACAGGATGAAGCGGTCCACCTGATCCGGAAGGTTACAGGAAAGCAGGTGGCGGAATTTGAGCGGCTCACCGTGGAGGAACAGGAAAAGGTCATTCATGAGTTGAAGAATTACTCCCGGAACTGTATGGACCTGTATGCGGAGAATTTTCGCAGGGAGAAGATAAAATCAGGAAAGGATCTTGTTTATTTTGGGAGGGTGGAAACGGAACGCCACTACAGGAACAATGATGAGGATGTAAAGGAGGGACGGGCAAAAGCCGGGGACAGGAAACCCGGGCTGCAACTCCATGTTCATATCATCGTTTCGCGGAACGATGTGACACAGACGGTATCATTGTCACCGCTCGCAAAAAGCAAGGGATTTGTCCATGTCCTGGATGGCAAAAAAGTCATGATCGGCTTCGAACACATGGAGTGGAAAGCCCGGTGTGCGGACCGGTTCATCAGCATGTATGATTACAAGGCCACGCACAGGTATTACGAGGACGGCAGGGAACACACCTACCATTATGTTCCAGGAAAGAACGAGGCGATGAGCATGGCCAAATCCGCCATCCTGCAGAAAGAATTCAGAAACGAGAGGAAGATGCTGGATGTGTCTTACCGGATGTTCCGTTTCATGGCGAATCCGAAACAGGCTCTCATAGCGGAAGCCAAAAGACTGGTAAAGGATGCGCTTACCGGAAAAATCTAAATCAATTTATGAATATGGATCATATGTTTATTATGAGACTGGCAGCCCTGCTTTTTGGCGGCGGCATTGCCAGCTGTCTGTTTCCGGGAAAATCCCGGATGTCACATGTCCTGTTCCTGCTGTTGGTACTTGCAGAAACAGCTGTCGCACATGCCACCATTCCGGATGGGTGGTGGTTCCTGCTTCCGGGTGTCGTTTCCGTACTTCTTCGTCTTTCTTTTAAAGGAGGGACAGAAAGCGGAAAGGGTGGAAAAGCCCTGCTCTCCCTTCACGCCACGGACGGGACAATTATCAGATATTATTACTGGTTCTCCAATTTCCTTGTCTATGGAGGAGCCGGTTCCGGCAAGACCAAATCCATAGGCAAACCGCTGATGGAACAGTACATCAGGTCCGGATTCGCCGGTTTCATCTATGACTTCAAGGATTTTGACTATACCCGGACTGCATACAACCTGATCAGGAAACACGGATACCCCCATGAGTTCTATTATGTAAATTTCACGGACATGAACCGGACTTACCGCTTCAATCCGCTGGACAGGAGGAATATAAAGGACAGGACGATGCTCATGCAGTTGATGGAGGACGTACTGGGCGCGTTGATGCCGCCCACATCCAAACAGGACGAATGGTATACGGGCGCGCTTGGCATCCTGAACGGCGTGGCGTACAGGCTTTGGGATGAGTTCCCGGAATGCTGCACGCTGCCGCATATTTTCAACTTCGTGATGAAGGCCGATACGGGACAGCTTCAGGAATTCCTGAAGCTGAACGATATCAGCGCCATGATGGCGGAGGCGTACCTCAAGGCGGAAGGCAGTGAGAAAACACAGGCCTCCTATGTGTCCACTCTCAGCAACTATGTGGCAAAGCTGACCACCAATGAGAACATATGCTATGTGCTGACAGGGAATGACTTCGACTTCAATCTGATTAATCCTGAACATCCGAAACTTTTTGCAATCAGCAACAACTATGCAACGGAGTCGGTGATATCCCCCGTCATCGCCATGGTAATGAGTATCGCCTCGCGCTCGTTTTCCATGGAGAACAGGGTCCCCTTTGTATTTATCCTGGACGAGATGACCACCTTCAAGGTGCGTGACTTCGAGAAGCTGCCTTCCGTCCTGCGCGAGTACGGGGCGGCGTTCCTGCTGCTCACCCAGTCCGAAGGCAAGCTGGAGAAACTGTACAGCAAACTGGACAGGTCGTCCATTGAGACGAATTTCGGAAATATCTTCCTGGGCCGCACACTGGATGTGGAGGCATTGAAATATTACCCTCTCTTTTTCGGGAAATACGAGAAGGAGAAGAAGTCCACCAGTTCCGGCAGCAGCGGTGGCGGCCGTAATTCCAGCGTGACCATCAGCACACAGAAGGAAGAGATATATGAATCGAAGGACTTCGCCTCACTGGAACCGGGGGAATTTATCGGAATGGGAAACCGTTCCAATATCAAAGGGCATTTCAGAAAGAAGTTCAGGCTGTTCGAACTGAAGGAGGAACCGCTGCCGGTAGTCGCGTTCAGGACGGAGAAGGAAATATCTGACAATTATACCAGAATACTGAAAGATATCGAGAGGGTGCTTGGGATGGAAGAGATAGATGTAAACTCTTTATTCACCGATAGATAGAAAAGCTGTATGTGTTCGTCTTACAATGTATAAAGTATAAAAACATATATACACCATAACAGAATTTCGGCGACTGTTATTTTTGGGCAGGTTAGTATGAACAGCAAGGCAAACTAAAGTTAACATTCACCAATGGGATGAAAAATGAAAAAATTACGTTCCGCCACAGTCGAATCGGTTTTAGGCACATTGCTTGATTTTAGGACCATGAGAAAAGTACATACCAGAGGTATAAAATTCGCGAACAAACATGTCTTGTTGGCAACTATGGCTTATAACCTAAAAAAGTTAATGAACCATGTTTATTATAAATTCTCAATCTTCAATCTCGCTTGCCAACGTAATCAACAATTGGTTGGATTATATGAAATCAGTAACGATCTTTAACTTTGACAAAATAAATTTGTTTGCAGATATTTCTTTCCGCTTCCCATATTCGAGTGATATGTTTCTGCTCGAATATAGGAGGCAGCTCGTTTTGTATTCCTTTATCTCTATAAACTAAAATTGTACTTTTAGAATCTATTTTTGGTATTTTCTAATAAATTCCCTACATTTACACCCGTTTCATTTGAATTAATCTTAATAATGATTGTAGAACCGGAAGTTGTAGGAGAATTTGCCTCTGGCAGCCATGAAGCCTTTCATAAGATATTCAAGCTGTTTTATCCTAAGGTATATGCTTTTATACGGGGATTTATAAAAGATTTGGATGATTCTGAGGATTTGACTCAAATTGTCTTTATAAAACTATGGAATAAGAGAGCGATTTTTCACAAGGTACATCATTTTGATTCTTATTTGTTCATGCTTACCAAATATACTGTTTTCAATTATATCACAACTAAAAAAGTTTCCCGATTTACAAGCGAAGATAATGTTCCCGAGATTTCTGATGAATATACTCCTTATGATAAATTGATAGCGAAAGATTTGCAATTATTAATTGATATGGTAGTGAATGAGATGCCTCCTAAAAGGAAAATGATATATAAGTTGAGTCGGATAAAAGGACTTTCTAACGAACAAATAGCAGAGAAACTGGGGATACAGAAAAAAACGGTGGAGAATCATTTGAATATCGCTTTAAATGAACTGAGAGACGCTTTGGCTCTTTCTATTTTAGTTTATTTAATACTGCCGGTTTAGGTGTATCATAAGATAGAACTGTCTTTTTTATATAAAATGTGAAAATGAATAATTATATACATAAGATAATAGACTTTTTCTTTCATCATGAAGTTTCTGATGAGATAACGGAACGTGTTTATAATCGTATGGTTTTTCCTGTGGAAGATAAAGCAAGAGAAGAAGCTGTTTCACAAATTTGGGATAAACTGGACGATGCTTCTTGCTCTGACGAAAAAATAGAGAAGGCTTTTTATAATTTGGAGACCTCTTTAGGATTTAAAAAAAGAAGAACAGACTATCGAATTTGTACATCGGGAACATATAAGAAATACGAAAAGAATAAATAGGGGGAGAGTAGCTGCTATTTGGACTATTCCTTTCATTATGGTGTGTTTTTCGGCTTACTATTATTATTCTGCAAAGGATTATGTGAAGGAGACGTTGTCCGAAGTGACTTATATGCAGCGTTATGCAGCTATGGGTACACGTGAAGAAGTAGTTCTTCCTGATGGGAGTAAGGTCTGGCTTAATGCCGGTACTTTGTTGGTATATCCCTCCAGTTTCATATCTGAATCTCGCAATGTTTATATTGCGGGAGAAGGGTTCTTTGAAGTTTCAAAAGATAAAGAGCATCCTTTTATTGTCACTACCAACCATTTAGAGTTGGAAGTGCTTGGTACGACATTCAATATTTCGGCGTATCCAGACAATAATCAGATAATGGCTACATTGGAAACCGGCAGGTTACAGGTAAAGGTAAATAAACAACCTGAGAAATATTTTCTAGAACCCAATGACCAGTTGATATATACTCCTTCCACAGGGATAGTACAGCAGCATAAAGTGAATGCTGTTTCCCACTCCGATTGGCGTATGGGAGGGTTGTTCTTTGGCAATGTGCCGTTTAATGATGTTCTTCATACTTTGGAACGTGTGTATGGTGTGAAATTCCATGTGCGTACATCTATTTACCAGAATCAAAGTTTGAGAGTTCATTTTAATAGAAATGAATCGTTGGAGCAAGTACTTCAAATCATTAAAATATTGGTTCCCGGTATAGAATATGAAATTGTTGGCAAGAATATCTATTTAAGATAGTGGTTTAGCATTTATTAACATAAAACCATTGGGTGTAGTATTTATTTGAATTGTCTTTCTCATGTACGTACACCTTATGTCGTTAATAAATCTAATATGAAATGAACAAGAAATTTATTCGAGTGTTGGGGTTTGGTGTTGGCTTATTTCTGGCCGGCAGCCTCTCTGTTAATGCACAGAAAGTTTCCTTCAATGGGGAACGTCTTTCTTTAAAACAAGCGTTTGAGAAAATTGAATCTGTTTCGAAGTATAAGATTGCTTATAACACTTCACAACTGGATGTCAATAAGCAAGTTGTCTTGAATCAAAAGAATCAGGATGTATTGCAAATTCTGTCGGATTTGCTAAAAGGAACTAATTGTGTTTATCAAGTGAATGACAATTATATTGTTATCACTCTGAAAGATGATGAGAAGGTTAAGAAAATTAAGGGTACTATAAAAGATTCGGCCGGGGAACCTATTATTGGTGCCAATGTAATTTTAAAAGGAGATGCCACTGTAGGAAGTATTACAGATATAGATGGTAACTTTGATTTGTCCGTTCCAAGCAATGCTACTTTGCAAGTTTCTTATATTGGTTATAATACTCAGGATGTTCCGATCGGAAATAAATCTTTCCTTAATATTACTCTGAAAGAAGATACGGAAACATTGGATGAAGTGGTGGTTGTAGGTTATGGCTCGCAGAAGAAAGTCAATGTGATTGGCTCTATTGCATCAGTGGACAGTAAAGCATTGGAATCTCGTGCAGTGCCTGACGTTTCTAATATGTTGACCGGTCAGATGTCGGGTGTTACCATTACACAGGAAAGCGGTAATCCGGGACAGGATGCTGGTACTATTCGTATCCGTGGTGTCGGTTCGTTTGGAGCAACTCCTAGTCCTTTGGTTCTAGTAGATGGACTTCCCGGTTCTTTGAGTGATTTGACTCCGGCCGATATTGATAATATTTCAGTTCTGAAGGATGCCTCTTCAGCAGCTATTTATGGTTCTCGTGCTGCCAATGGTGTTATTTTGGTAACAACCAAGAAAGGAAAGGAAGGTAAAGCCCGTATTATTTATAATGGTTCCGTGGGTATGAGTCAGGCTACAGAATTGCCGGAATTGGCTCATTCTTATGAATATGCAGAATTTTATAATAAGGCGATTGGGACAGAAACCTATACGCCTGAGATGATTCAGAAGTATCGTGATGGTTCTGACCCTGACAACTATGCTGACGAAATGTATCTTGATGATCTTTTGGGCGGTCATGCACTGCAAACCAAGCACGAGTTGAGTGTAAGTGGTGGTACGGAAAAGGTACAATATATGGTATCATTGGGATATTTGCGTCAAAATGGTTTGTTGGACAATAACTATTATAACCGTTACAATGCTCGTGTAAACCTTGGTGCGGAATTGGCTAAGAACTTGAAACTACAAGTGCGTCTGAGCGGTATGACTTCTGATCGTCATGAACCTTCTACTCCGGGTTCTTTGGATATTGGCGGATTTAAAGGGATTATTTCTAATGCCGTTCGTTTTCCCGGTTTAACTCCGACTTACTTGCAGAATGGTGAGGTCGGTTTAGGACCTAAATTGCAAGGTACACCGGTGGCATGGGTAGACTGTGCGTCTTCATATCGTGAAGACTATGACAAATTTAAAAATAATATTGAATTGTCATATCAGCCGATAGATGGATTGACTTTGAAAATTTTAGGCGGTTATAATTATACATTAAGTCACGTTCGCCATTATCGTTGTGATATGATTCTTACGGGTGACAAGAGTAATGGTCCTTCTACATTGAGCGATGAAATGAAGCGAACTGTTTATAAGACCTTCCAAGCTGTAGCTGATTATAATAAGTCTTTTGGTAAACATAATCTTGCTGCATTGGTAGGATATACTTGGGAAGATGAAGGTCAGCGTACTTTATCGGGTAGTCGTAATAACTTTCCGTCTGATGACGTACCTTTCTTAGGGGCCGGAGGAGCAGACGGTCAGACAAATGGAGGTGGAGGATATGATTGGGCTATACAGTCTGTCTTCGGTCGTTTGACATATAACTATGATCAGCGCTATTTATTTGAAACAACAATGCGTTATGATGGCTCTTCTCGTTTTCCGACAGATAGCAAATATGGTTTCTTCCCTTCTTTGGCTGCAGGTTGGCGTATCTCTGAAGAACAGTTTTGGAAGGAAAATGAAAATTTGTCTTTCATTAATAATTTAAAACTGAAAGCTTCTTACGGTATATTGGGTAATAATAATATCGGTAACTATCCTTATCAGTCGGTATACTCTTTAGGGCAAGAACAGAACTATGTATTTGGCGGAGTGTACACACAAGGAGCAGCTGTTACTACTTATGTGGATCCGGGTTTGAAGTGGGAGCGTACTCGTACTACCGATGTTGGTATTGAGACTGCATTCTTTAATAATAAGTTGACATTTAATGCTTCTTATTTCTATCGTAAGACTACAGATGTATTGTATAAGCCGGCTGCAAGTTATTCTTCGATTTTCGGATTAAGTGTATCGCAAGTAAATACCGGTGAGTTGGAAAATAAAGGTTGGGAGTTTGAAATAGGTCATCAAAATACAATTGGTAAGTTCCATTATCATATTAATGGTAATTTCTCTATTATTGATAATAAGGTATTGACATTGGGTATGGGAAATGTGACCCAGAACAATGGTATGGTAGGTAACGGTAGCGATTTGTTTATCGGTTATCCGATGCAGATGTTTTATGGGTATAAAACGGACGGAGTATTTCTGACCGATGATGAAGTAGGTGACTGGTATGATCAGACTGCGATAGCCAAAGGTTCTAAAGCCGGAGATATTCGTTATGTTGATATTACAGGTGATGGCAAAGTAACACCGGATGACAAAACGTTCTTAGGTTCTCGTATACCTAAATATACTTTTGGATTGAATTTCGGTGGAGAATATAAAGGATTTGATTTCAGTGTATTGCTTCAGGGAGTTGCTAAGGTGAAAGGTATGTTGTCTGTTTATGCAGGTCATGCATTCTATCAGGAGGGTAATATTCAGAAATGGCAAATGGAGAATTGCTGGAATGTGCAGCAGGATAACCGTTATCCTGAATATCCTCGCTTGGAGATTATGTCAAATGCAGGTAGCAATAATACACTGACTTCTGATTTCTGGGTATTGGATGCTTCTTTTCTGAAAGTACGTAATGTTCAGTTAGGTTATACATTACCCGAACATATAGTTAAAAAGTTTGGTTCCACCGGTATGCGTTTCTATGTTTCTTTAGACAATCCTTTAACCTTCAAGGGATATCGTAAAGGCTGGGATCCTGAAAACACAAGTAATAACGGTCAATACTATCCAACTATGTCAACTTATACTTTGGGCTTAACTTTAAAATTCTAATGACTTATGAAAAGATTAAAATATATAGCTTTTACTGTTTTATTAGCTTCATTTTCATTGCAATCATGTGATTTGGAGCGTTATCCATTGACAGATTTGTCGGAAGATAATTTTTGGACTGATGATAAGAATGCCGAATTAGCTTTAACTTCCTTATATAGAGGTAGTATTACAAATGGTTTGGAATATAGTGTTTCGGACTTTTGGTCTTATCATGGTATGTTGTTTATGGAACATCTGACAGACAATGCTTATGACCGTCGTGGAGAAAATAATCCATTCTTTAATATTTCTAGTGGTAAACTGTTGAATAATAACTCTTTTATTAAAAACTATTGGTCATCGGCTTATAAGCGTATCGGTTTATGTAACCGTTTCTTGGAGGGTATTGCCAATGCTCCCGAATCAGAACAGAAAACCAGAATGATTGCCGAAGCCCGCTTTTTGCGTGCCACTCAGTATCATTATCTGGCCAGTTATTTTAAGGATGTACCTTTAGTGACCAAAACTTTGACAGGTGAAGAGGCCAATATAGTTGAAAAGGAAACTCAGGCTAATATCTTGTCATGGTGTGTGACAGAGTTTAAAGAGTCGGCAGCTGATCTGCCCCGTTTTAAAGATATTCCGAATAGCGAAACAGGACGTGCTTGCAAACAGGCTGCTTTAGCATTTTGGGGCAGAACTTGTATGCTGATGCAGGATTGGGCAGGTGGAGCAGCCGCTTATAAGGAAATTATCGATTATGGTGATAACTCAATTCATCCTGTGTATCGGGAACTGTTCCATCCTTCAACCGGTGTAGGCAACAAGGAGAATATTTATTATATATCCTATCTTGAAAACTATTTTGGTTGCGGTCTTCCACAGCATATTTTGTCTGCAAAAGACGCTGGATGGAGTCTGTCTAATCCTTCGGCCGGATTATTTGAATCTTATGAGTTTAAAGACGGAACTCCGTTCAGTTATGACGATTCACGTTACAACCCGGATAATTTAGGTGAGAACCGTGATCCGCGTCTTGATTATACCATCTATTATAATGGAGCGACTTTTATGGGTACTGAATATCGCATGAGTCCGGATTATGAAGCATCAAAGAAAGAACGTTTGGATTATTCTTCAGAAGCATCTAAGACTGGTTTTATGTGGCGTAAATATTTTGATGAGAATCCGATCAATGATTTGAATAGCTATAGTGCAGTGACTCCGGTAATCAGATATGCAGAAGTTTTATTGAGCTATTTGGAATGTTTGATTGAAAGCGGGCAGGCCATTGATCAAACAGTATTGAATTTGACCATTAATCAGGTGCGTGGACGTGCTGATGTTAAGATGCCACCTATTACAGAAACTAATTCAGACAAATTGCGCGAATTACTCCGTAATGAGCGTCGTGTTGAATTGGCTTTTGAAGGTATCAGATATTGGGACTTGCTGCGCTGGAAACTTGCTGAAACAGTGCTTGTTGGTGAGGTATGGGGTGCTCCTTATCCTAAATCTACCACTTATGCTGGTTCTACCAAGTTTGTAGATCCAACAGGACATTGCCGCTGGTATGTAGGAAGACGAGATTTTCGTAATCCTCAGGATTATAAATGGCCGATTCCTTTGTCAGAACAAAATATTAATCCTAACTTGCGTGAGTAATTCTAACAATAGGAAAAAGTGTGTCAAAAATGCTATATTAGGTTTTTGACACACCTTATCTGACTAAAATGTTAAAATATCATGAAAAAACAGTATTTGGCTTTATCTCTCTTAACACCGGTGTTGTGTTCTGCTCTGACTGTGGAAGCTAGGACTCCCAAAGAGAATAAAGTGACCAATCGTGAGCAGCCCAATGTGATTATTATTTTGGCTGACGACTTGGGTTATGGTGATTTGGAATGTTATGGTGCAAAGAATGTGCAGACTCCCAATGTCAATCGTTTGGCGGGTGAAGGTATTCGCTTTACCAATGCTCACACCATAGCTGCTACCAGTACCCCTTCCCGTTACTCTTTGTTGACTGGTGAATATGCATGGCGTCGTCCTGATACCGATGTGGCAGCAGGAAATGCCGGTATGATTATTCGCCCGGAACAATATACTATGGCAGATATGTTAAAGCAGTATGCCGCGATAGCCGACAAGGAGTTGGCTATAAAGTTACTGAATGAACGATGTCTTGAGTGTTCAATTTGTGCGATGTTCTTCAGTTCGTCATTGACCGTTTCAATCAAGGCTCTTTTTCTTAGCAAAATCTTGTCGGCAATACTCATCAGTGAGTTCCTCATATTATTTTTAACTTTAGTAACAAGCTGTATGCCATTAAGGAAAAGGTTTTCAAACAGAGCCTGACCTATGCACATAGTTTTCCTTTGATGTTTTCCAGAAACCTACCCTGTTTCAACGGTTCCCGGTCATCCACGTTTCCAGGCGTGAACATGAAATTGAGGATCTCTCCTTTGTCATTGATTATCAGATGCAGCTTGAATCCGAAGAACCATCCCATAGAACATCTTCCACGCTCGGCAAGCCCTTCAAATGTCTTATGAATCAAGATTCTTTGGTTACGGCATACACGTAAGGGAGGGGAGTCAACGAAACTGATGCCGGTACAGGTTCCCAGCAGTACTCTTTTGATGAAGATGGTCATGAGAAGCAATACTTCCTTCTCCAGTTCCACAAAACGGTTATAAGAAACCTGGTGCGGAAACAGGTGTTCCAAATGTTTGCAGACATACTCTTTGTAATAATGCTTGAAGCAACGGAAACCACCGGAGTGAAACAGGATTAGAATAACCATAATCTCTGCATCACTCATACGGTTGGGTTTGTTACGATGCATGGTCTTCATATCCTTAATCATATATTTTTCCTGTTGCAATGTAAATTCCTTGCAAAAATCATCGGCCATACAATAAATCTCTGTAACTTTAGACTTTGGAAACATAGTGGTAATCGTTTAAATGTTTTCAGATGGTCTGGATATATACATGATATTGTCCGCACATGCGCTGACCGCCGCATACCTGACCTTTTCCGTCGGGGATCCGATATAAATGAAAAGCTCCGGATCGGTCGTGACAGCCCTTATCTGAACCTTCTCGGTGGGATGTTCAATGAATATGATGGAGCCGCAGTCACTCTCCACAGCCTGCATCTGGAGGTTTCCGGACGGGTTATCCATATAGATGATCTGTCCGCTGTCACTCTTCAGCACCTCGGACTTTACCTTCTCCGTCGGTTTGTTGATATACAGGAACACTCCTGTGTCCTTCCTGACCGCTTCCAGCTGTACCTTCTCGGATGGCGCATCAAGAAGCATGATCAAGGAGGCATCCTTTCTGACCACCTCCAGCTGTACCTTTTCAGACGGCGCGCCGATGAATTGTATCATCTCCGGATTTTGTCTGACAACATACAGCTGAGCTGCCTCGGACGGGTGTTCCAGGCCCATTATCTCCATCGGATCTTTCCTCACCCTCCGCAAATCTGCTCCGGACAGATTGTCAATCAATCTTTTCAATATATTTTTTCTCATCTTTATACTTCTCTTTTCTTCAGTCTTTGATCATATTTCCTGAGCGGCAGCCGAATGAACCTGTTTGGCAATCTGGAAGGCCTTCAGGCCGTAGCCCGCCGGTCCCTTGACAATAGCGAACACCGAGTTTCCCGATGCTCCGGGCAAAGCGGTCTTGTTACCTTTCAACATCTCGCTCATGGCCTTTCCGGATACCCTGCCTATGTCAACCCCGTGGGCCCTCATGTCTTTCAGGATATCCGTCGCGTCAAAACTCTCCCCGTTGGTACGGAGCACCGCACTTCCGTTCCTTATTGTCAGTTCACGGCGGCCGCCCTTGAACCTCATTTCTCCGGAGGATGGTTGCGCTTCCGTTGCCTCCGTTTTCTCCACGACAACAGTCTTTTCCGGAACAGCGGAAGTTTCCAGGACCGCCTCTTTCCTGAACGTGCCGACTGCCGCGGAAATTTTTCTTGTACGGTAGGCTTCCGCCTTTTCCGTCGCTTCGTATCTGGCGTCGTAGGTGTCCATATGCCCGGCATCCCGCATAAGCTCTCCATATCTCTCCTCTATTTCCCCGAGCCTGGTAAAAAGATTCTTTACCGCTTCTGAAATGTCCTCCTTGAAATGGATGCCTGCGGTTCCTCCGGGCATGACGGAACCGAGACATGACAGGCATGCCTGCCGGGACGGGTTCTTTATCCTCAGGATGTTTGCCGGACTGTCATGCACCGCCATCAGCTGGACTTTCTCCGTGGGATTCTTGATATGGCCTACCAGGGAGGAATTTCTGCCAACGGCCAGCATCTGTGCCTTTTCCGTGGGGGTTCTCACGAGTCTTATCAGGGAGGCGTCCCCGTTAAGGACAGACAGCTGTACTTTTTCCGCCGGTTCGCTGATAAACCTTATCAGTTCCGGATCCTGTCCGACCGCATACAACTGGGCCTTCCAGTCGGGTACGCTTATCTCCCGGATGAGATGCGGGTCCTTCCTGACAACGGAGAGCTGCGTGTTTGCGGAAGGGCTGCCGATAGCGGTGATCAGTCCGGAATCCGCCATCACAGCCAGCAGCTGCGCCCTCTCGCATGGATTTTCCAGAAGGGTGATCATTTCCGGATTCCGTCTGATGACCAGCAGCTGCATCTTTTCCGTGGGTTCATGGATATAGCGTATCATTTCCGGATTTTCGGCTATGGCGGCCAGACAGACCTTTTCTGTCGGCTCACGGAGCTGGAGCAGACAGTCCGCCTTTTGTCTGACAGCGGCCAGCTGTACCTCTTCCGTAGGATTGTCCAGAACCGAAACCAGATCCGGATTCTGCCGGACGGCGGCCAGCTGCATCTTCTCTGACGGATTCTCGACCGCGGTGATCAATTGCGGGTTTTTTCCCAGTTCTCTGAGCTGGGCACGTCTTATAAAAAAATCTGTTATTCTCATATATGTATGCCCGTCATGCCGGTGGCTCAGCGTTTGGTTATCATAATTCTCTTTGAACTGATGAGGAAATTTTTCCGCTGATGTCCGCTATGCGCACACCGTAGCCGGAGGGCTGTTTCCGGATAGAGAACAGCATTTTCTGTTTTGCAGGGTTCAGGACGGTTCCCCGGCCCCGTAACATGCTTTCCCATTGGCTGCCGGATATGTTCCTGACATCTATTCCGGCTTTTTCTAGCCCCTTCAATATGCCGGTGGCGTCATATTGATTCCCGTTGGTACGTATGACCGCGCCTCCGGATGTGATCTCTATCTCACGACGGCCGCCCTTGAAAAGAAGAGGGGGCGTCATGCTCTTGTCCGGCGCGGCTGCTTTCTCATAATGGTTGATTGCGACTTTGCTGCCTGCCTTGATTATACTACGGAGATGCGTATCCAGATCGACGTGACGGAACGAGGCTGTCATGACCGGCGTGCCGTCTTTTTCCGACACCGCTTTCCTTGCGCATACGCCATACCTCATGGAGTCTTTCCGCATCCTGATTATATGCCTTGTATTCATCCCCCACACGGATGAGGGCCATTGCATCCGGATATTGTTCTTTCGAGCGGTCATACATATTGAGAATGCCGGAAGAGACCGTTTCATTGTTTCTTTCTTCTTTTATGGGAAGTGGGGATATGTCCTCTTCCCTGGCGGATGTGTCTGCCAGGGTGTGCTGTTTTTCCACACTTTCCTCTATCATGGCGGATGCCTTGCCGGCCTCCCGTAACACACTCATGACATAGCCGGGGTCCTCCTTCAAATTTGCCAGCCAGCTTTTCAGATACTGTGCGTTCTCCTTTCTCGGAGTTACGGCTATTCCCAGGTCCCTGCCTGTGACGGCAGCTGTGAATTCGGCGATGATTTCCTCCCGGGCATATCCGCACGTTCCGAACGGGTGATGCAGGCCGCGGTCCAGTCGTGAGGAATGCCCGGTGGAGTGGGCCATTTCGTGAAGGGCGGTCATCTGGAACGATTCCATGTCCTTGAATTGTCCCGGAGCCGGAAGAACGATCCTGTCTTTGGACGGGCTGTAATATGCCTTGTCCTGCACCTTCAGTTCTATGGGACAGAGCCATTTCTGTTCCTTTATCATTTTATCCAGCCAAGGGTTCCCGTTTCCTTTTACGTTGTCCGCTACGGCAGGACCGGAGAATCTGACCCTCATGTCCTCATACCGCTCCGGATATTTTTCCTTGAAATCCGTCTGATCTATGTTGAATACATAGAAATGTTTCATGAAGGGAGTCACCTTATATTCCTGCTTCTGAAGTTCCGGGAGGCTTTTGTAATCATCGAAGCTGATTTTTTCCCCCGTCGTCTTATGCTTCACGGTGATATCGTAAAAAGTCACGGGAAGGGCGTGCGATCCTTTTATGATCATCAGGTTCTCATCCTTCAGCTGACGGAAGGTCATGAATACCGGGAGGGTGTATCCCATCCTGTCCATCTCTATGTAGAGCATAAGACGGTTCATGCTGTTGTACGGACGCCCTGATATGTTCTGTGGCAGGCCGGTACGGGGGGTGAACCAGGGCTTCTGCCATTCACCAGCGGACATCTGCCTGATCTTGTCAATCATCAGTTCCGCATATCTTTCCAGTACCTTCCCGTTCATGGCAGCAGTTCCTGATAAAGCCTTTCCTCGTATTCCTTCAAAAAACGCACCGCATCCGCTGCTGTGGGACAGGTGATGCCATTGCCCCGGGCATAGTCCGAAAACGGTTCCTTCAATTCCGGGTTGAGCATGATATAACCAAGCATGTCCAATTCCCCGTTTTCCACCTTGTGTATCAATTTCATTTCTTCCATTGTGTATTTTTTATAATTGATGGGACAAATGTAAAAGCGGACCAGCACAACCTTTTTGTGCTGTATCCATATTTCTACAAAAAAAGAGAGCTTTCCTTTTCTTTCTTTGGCAGTTTAATGTATTATTCGTATATTTGCAGTGCCAAAATTACCCACGAATAAATTTCGTATTATAGAGCGTGTGAATGCTCATATTTTTGATGGGCTTTTTTTATGCCCTAAATTATCATTTTGCTGTTTTTAGCAAAATGATGCATATAAAGGATACTGTAGAAGTCGCAACTTGTTGTGCAAACTACGGCTGCCTTTCCCGACTACATTTTTGCTCTATGAGCGAAATCTGTGGGTGTTTTGGCGAACTTGGGAAACGGCGGCCGTTCTTGTGTTCTATATAATTGCCGAAACGCCAAAATACTCACAGTTATGAAACAAACAGTTTCTATTTTTGCTCCCGACATAAATGTCGCTAGCAAATCTTCAGCTATTCAATTATGGCTGAACCGTAAAAACCAATTCTTTTCTTCTGTACTCGAAGAGGGCGTATCCAACCGCCAGGTCCTGCTGCTTGGCCATGCCTCCTTTGTTTTCTCTGCATTAATATGCGCATCTTTCGTATCACAGGTTCCCGCTCTGATTTGTCTGGCCTGGTTCATGGTGGCATTGCGGCTTTGTGTGAAAGGAGGCCTGGGATGAAGTTCATTATAGAGCCTTCCGCGGCTTCCGGTATGATCCGTCTTCCTTTGAAAAAAGAAATGAAAGTTCCTTCGTTATGGGAGATCATGGTATCAAAATATTTTAGTGTTAAAATATATAAATATTAAAGCATTAAAACATCAAAATATTGGAAAAGAGAATTATTTTCCTTAACTTCGTAACACACTAAAAAACAAATAGATATGGCGAAAATTATAGCAGTCCATAATCAGAAGGGTGGAGTTGGCAAGACTACTACCACTACCAATGTGGGGTTCGAACTGGCACGAAAAGGATACAAGGTCCTTCTTGCTGATTTGGATCCGCAAGCCACTCTGACCTCGGCTTTGGGGGTGACAGATCCGGAAGAAACGGTTTTCTCGGCCTTGCAGGGTGCGGTGGATGGTAAAGAAACGCGGCTTCCATGGATACGGTTGCAGGAGAATATATCCCTGTGCCCGTCATGCAGGAAAATGGCGGATGCGGAGTATCTTCTGCAGAACGAATACGGGAGGGAAAACTTCCTTAAAGAACTGGCTGCCAGAACGGATGGAGGGTACGATTTTGTGCTTCTTGACTGCCCGCCGGCTGTCGGACTGATCACGGTCAACGCGCTTGTGGCCGCCACCGATCTGATTATACCGGTGCAGCCGGAAGTGGCTTCTTTATATGGTCTGGTTTCCATCCTGGATACGGTTGCTGTAATACAGAGGAAGATCAACAGGGGACTGAACCTGCTCGGCATGCTGGTGACACAGTATGACAGAAGGACTACATTGCATGCGGAGATATTGGAAGCGATGCGGAAACAGTACGGGGAAACGGTCTTTTCCACGGTCATCAGCCGTTCCATCAGGGTGGCAGAGTCCATGAGCAGAAAGACGGATGTCGTATCTTACAGCAGGAACAGCAATGGAGCGGCGGACTACCGGTCCCTTACCCGGGAGATCCTGTCCAGATTGAATATGGTTGACAACAAATAAAAGTAAATAAAGAATATGGGAAAATTTATTGGAATTGACGAGATTCTGCAGGGCGGAACACCAAACCGTCCCACACACTCCACTCCGAAGGAGGGGAAGAAAGGGGAAGCACTGGCCAGAACCTCACTGGAGTATCCGTTGGAACTGCACCGCAAGGTGAAGAAATACGCTGTAGACGCTGGAATGAAGGAGAAGCAGGTCATAGCACAGGCTATACGGGAATTCTTCGAGAGAGTGGAGAAAGAATAAAGAACATAAAATTGAAGAAAATGAAGACATTCGGATATTTGTTGATGGCGGTCATGGCGTGCATGACATGTTCCTGCCGGGATGAGGAACCACTGCCGGACCCGGTTCCTCCCGTAGTGGAGCCGGAAAATCCCGGAAACCCGGAAGAGCCGGATACGGGAAAGGTGTACCTCGGCATCGCCCCTATCATCGAGAACATGCAGGAACAGAGGGCCGTGGTGGAGAACTGGAAGGAGGGGCATTGCCTGGGAGTGACAGCTGCAGGGGATGTGAACATACCCTTCACTTTTGACGGCAGGCGGTGGAAAGCCGGAAAACAGGTGGAGGTGACGGCGGATCAGAAAGTGTCCGCCTATTATCCTTATAATGTACAATATACGGACATGACCGCCATACCTGTGGACATCACGACACAGGAGGATTATATGTATGGAGAAGGAGGGGTAAGCGTTGAGAAGCCGAGCGCGGCCCTTGTAATGAAGCATGCTCTCTCCCTGGTCAGGATCCTGATAAAAAAGAATGATTATACAGGTGACGGGATGGTGGATGCGGTCACTTTTGGAGGTGTAAGGCTGTCTGCGTCCATGGATGTCACGTCCGGAAAGCTCCTTCCGGCAGGACAGCCCGGAGAATATAAGGCTGGAGGGAACTATACACTGGACGATGCCTCTCCGGTATATGTGGAGGCGATCCTGATGCCTGTGGGTACGGCTGAGGGTATCACTGTCAATGTACATGTGGACGGGAGGGATTTCACCTATGCCCTGCCGCCTACCCATGTGTGGAATCCCGGCATGATCTATACTTACACTCTGAATATGAAATCCGGTTATAACTGTGAGGTGGACGTGGACCATGTGCCGATGGATGAGGAGTATTGGAGCACTTTCGGAAAGACCGACCGGATTGTCATGAGGGATTGCGGGACGGACAGGATTTATATATGGCCGAATTATACGTTCTATGGCTATGACACCTATACCGGTGAGGGTAAGGTCTGGGGATTCTTTTTGCGGTATAGAAACCGTGGAGGTGGGGAAGACTTCGCCGGACAGGCACGGTTCGTGCTGATGGATGGGGACAGGATTGTGGAACAGTACCAGCCGTTTGATATCAAATGCGGAAACGGTGCATGGGACGGATACTGCAAGTATTGTTATGTGCAGGCCGTGCCGGGGACATACCGGCTGGCAGTGCTGTTCAAAAAGAACGGGGAGTCAGCCTGGTTCAAGCCTTACGGATACGATCAGAATTCCAATGATGGGGAATGGATGTATGAGGTGAGACCGGCCACTGATATGCCGGCACTTCGGATGATAACATTGGAGAACCAGAAATGCAATACGTTTCTGGCATATCCTGTACCTGATAATGACTGGTTCAATATAGTCTATACGCTTTCAAACAAAAGCAGGAAAGCCATGAAAGGGACTGTAAAGGTTGTATGGGAGAGGGAGTTCAAACTGGAATCCAACTCCTACAGACCGAGTGATAAAAAGGAGAACAAGATTGATGACTATGAATGGCGCGATGAACTGGGAAGCTGCACTGTTGACATAGCGGCAGGAGTACGTTTTTGGAAAGGGATAGTATCCTGCAAGTTCCCGATTCAGCGAGCAAATCCAAGAGATCCTGTTAGCGGTGTTGGTTATTGCACTCCGATAGCCCATTTGTATTATCGGGAAGAAGGAAGCTGTGAGTGGAAGCTTTTGCGGTGTGACACAGAATACCTGTTCAACCGGAACTATCCAGGTTCCGAGTCTGCAAAAATGGATGAAGCGTTTAATTACTTAGGCATTATACCCCAAAGTTGGTAAAAGACGATAACAGGCCCCATTCTTCCTAAAGAAAAAAGATAAGACATGATAGTCAATGTACCGATTTACAGGAGAACCGCATAGAAAGATTTCAAGATCTTCTTTACACTCCTTATAATAAATCTGGCTGTTAGTATTGATGTTTGGAATAGTGCGGTTTATGATAATGACAGCCGGTATGTGCAATGTGAACAAGCTGGAATGCCTTTTTCTGAAGGATTCCGGCTTGTTTATTACATGGCTGAAAAAACAAGACAAATAAGAGGGATGTGTCCATAGTGTTCCTGGAACATCCGGTATTTGGGTAGAACTCCGGTAGAAAATGTTTTCTCCACCCTTTTGAAGGAGAAAAAGTACGGACAGACGGTCTTGCAATCGCTCCGTTCCGGTGTTTTATCTTGAGTTTTGTTATGTTTTTTTATTTTCTACCATTGTTCTACCAGTAGGGCGGGGAAAGTAATGATATCACACTTTTATCAAGGAATTACATATAGAATGCAGGGTTATATTGATCAGATTTAGTATCTTTGCAAAAAATGGTACTGATATGGAGGACAAGTTGATTTCCCGATATGATATTTTAGTGAACCGGTACAAGGAACTTGTATCTGAGAAGCTGAGCAGAAAAGATTTTATAGAATACAATGAAATTCTATTCTCGGCGCATAGCTGTGCTATAGAGGGGAACAGTTTTTCAGTGGACGAGACCCGCACCTTGAAAGAAAAAGGGCTGGGCATGATCCCCAAAGGCAAGACCTTGCTGGAGGCATTTGAAATCCTGGATCATTTCCAGGCTTATGAATATCTTCTGAAGAATTTGGACAGGCCGCTGACCGAGGAACTCCTGAAGGAAACCCACCGGCTGCTGACGGAACATACCCTCTCTTACAAGACCCAATACGATGAAATACCGTCCAACCCGGGAGAATATACAACAGTGGACATGTGTGCCGGTGATACGATATTTGGGGACCATGAGCAGCTGATAAAGCAGGTTCCCCGCCTGTTGCAAAGCACCCAGCAGGTCCTGGACTCCGGGAAGATCCATCCGATGATCATCGCGGCAAGATTTCATGGATTTTATGAATATCTGCATCCCTTCCGGGACGGAAACGGTCGTCTGGGACGTCTGATGTCCAATTTTATATTGCTCAAAAAAGAACAGCCGCTGCTGATAATCCCCGGTTCGCAGAGAGAGGAATATATCACCGCCTTAAAATATATCAAAAAAGAGCGTACAGATGAATTTCTGATAGATTTTTTCTTCCGGACATCCATAAAAAGGATGGAACAGGAAATAGAGGAAAAAAAGAATCTCACGGAGAATTTTATCAGGGGGATGGAATTTGTTAGAAATGTAAAATCATCCAATGATGACATTTCAGAAATCTAATATTACATTCTGACAGTCCGAACAGTACTTTGCAGGCGAACTTTTCAAAAGCCGGTAAAACGTTCTATTTCTCCATCCGGACAGGAAGAGGCAAACTGGATGTCTTTGATGAACGTGGTGAAACCACATTGCTGCCATCTGCTTCAGAAATAGTATTGAATCTTTCACCGGATGATGAAAATTTGGAACGAGGTGGTTACCTGATATCTCCAGAGCCGGAATCCGGTTGGAAATATGGAGAGGATGAATGGTATGTGAATGGCAACGGGATACCCTCCGGACAATATGGTCAATATTTATTTACGTACAATGATTACAGCCGTTATCCTGATGGAAGCAGATTCGTATACGATTTCAAAGCGGACAATCCTATAAAGGTGACTATACAGACTGGCATGTGGAGTAACAATTCTTTCTCCTTGTATACGCACGGTGATTTCAGAATTGGCTTTTCTGCTACCGGTCTGAGTTCCGGTCAGCAAACCCGTGAGTTCTCATATGGAGACCGGGTAAAGGTTTCTTTACTACCAGATGGCAGGCTTTGGACGATCTTGGGGAATACTCCCAGACATCAGCCGGTTCATATTCATTTACAGCGACAAAGGATATAACTATTAACATTGTATTCATGCCCACTATCAGATAAAATACAAGGGCTGTCTTAAAAAAATGACTTGACAGCCTCTTGTTATAATAGCCTTTATCTTGTCATACAAAATAAAAAAGAACTTGTAACAGAAGTTAATGTGCAACAGATTTTGGTTTTACGCACAAAATAGGCAGAATTCCTGCCTATTTTTATAAGTGTGGAAACATTCTACATCAGACCACACTATATGAGGATTATTTCCATTTTTTACATAATAAAAAAATGACAATTAACTGATAATCAGATTAAATATTCTTTTGGCATAGGAATTGTCATATCATTATCGTAAAACAATAACCATTAAAAATATAAGATTATGAAAAAAAAAATTTTTTGTTGCAATAGCATTGGTAATGGGATTAGGAACAACAGTGGCATTTGCCGGAAATTTGACATCAGGTGTTGAAACTGTCATGGCAGTAAATGACTTCACCCTCATTAAAGTGAAAGATCTTCCGACAGCGGTAACGGAAGCAATCGCCAAAAATTTTGCGGAATCAATCGTCAAGAAGCAGCGGTGGAAGCGACAGAGGATGGCAGCAAGACCTATCAGGTTGTTCTGACAGACAAGGAGGGAGCTGAAAGTACGGTGTTCTTCAATGAGAAAGGTGAAATACTGAAATAATACATTTTGCATCTTTCTTGATAAAGGACAGAATTTGCCCTCACAAAAAGAGAACAGTTCTTATTAAAAGATACAGGATTTTTATAAATAATTTCATTCATAAAGATTGTCGTTTTTTACTAATATTGAACCTCCAATAGTTTGGCAGAGAAAGATGAGGTGTCAAAACACTGACATAACCTCATCTGTAATGCGAAATTAAATCAAAAAATATACCTATAGTTTCCAATTACCTTATCAACTTTGCCAACATTTGAAATAGGTTCATTGGAGCAAACAGTGACACCATCCACAACCAAAGTGAATGATTTTTCTTTGCTGGTCATGCTCTCAGACACCTCACCGTTATATCTGTCATAACTATCCAATCGTGATGCTGGAGATCCCGATGTGACTGCAAAGGTATAATTTTCCTCCCAAGAGTCGTAATTTCCTCTATCATCTTCCCGTTCTGTGATTTCAACACCATAAACAGTGTAAGTCGCTGAATGACCTGAGGTAACAGAAACAGATCTGGTTAATTGTCCCATTAAAACTTCATCTTTGAAAGAGACATTTATAATCGTAACAGATTGTTTAAAGTTCGCCTGCAAAGTACTGTTCGAACTTTGCAACTGCACAGTGGTGCTGGCTGAGGAGGCATTCATAATTTTTGCATCTCCTTTAGTCACAGTCCATCCGGAAAATGTGTATCCGGATTTTGCAACAGCGGTGATGGGGATATTGGTTTTTACTTTGTATGTTCCCCCTCCGGTAACAGTTCCTCCGGAGGTCGGATTGGCAGTCAGGGTCAAAGTACGTTTCTTTTCCTTGAACTTGCACTTGAATTTATGATCCTTGCCATTCAGAAAAACTTGATATGATACAGAACTTCCACTGCCTGTATAATTGTACTTTTGGGGTTCATCTGACGGTCCCCCGTAGAAATAGTCTATCTCATATCCGTCAGAGGCTTCAGCACCTACCGTGGGTCTTTCTTTACCATCATAAAGTCCCTCTCCATAAGCGGTACCACCGGTAAACGATACGGTACGTGAGTCCGCATCCTCTTCTCCGTCAACCTCGATAGTCACCGCGGTCTTTCCGGTTGTGAGCTCTTTTTCAATTTCTTCACTGCATGAGCAGCCTAAGAAGATGGTTGCCAGCAGCACAATGTAATGTAAATGATTTGTTTTCATAAATTGTATTTTGATAGTTTTTAATATGCAAATGTAAGTGGGAAGCAGCACAACCTTTTTGTGCTGCCCTTAACTAAATTTTAATTTTCAGTTGGATATCAAAAGATTTCTTGAAATAATATGTATTTCGTTCATTGTCATATTCAATTTCTGCACCCATGGCCCGGAGCTCTAAGAAGTAATTAATGATTGTATTGCGATGTACGCCCATTTCCTTCGCTATTTTCGCGGCACTTCCTGTATGTTCTTTTTTCAGCAGACGGGTCAGTGTCTGTAATCTTTCCATGTAGTCCAGTATTCTCATAATCCTCTTCTTTTTCTGATGTATGGCCTGACCGGCCTTCCGTACTTTCTCACCTCATAATGCAGATGGTTTCCCGTGCTTTTTCCGCTTGATCCGATGAATCCGATCACTTTGCCACTCCTGACCTCTTCCCCTTCCGGAACATAACAGGCGGACAAGTGCCCGTACAGGGTCACAAAGCCATAGGCATGGCGTATCATCACACAGTATCCATATCCTCCCTTTCTTCCTGAGTATATGACCTTTCCATCAGCTGCGGCATGCACGGTCGATGCAAGTTCCGCCGCAATATCCACTCCTGAATGGAACCTGCGCTGTCCGGTAACCGGGTCGCTCCTCCATCCGTAGGCGGAACTGATACGGTGGAACCGGTGTACAGGGGGATGTACCGGTATCCTGTATTCCAGATGATGCCTCTCCACGATGTCCATGATCTCCCCGATGCGCTCAAGACTGGAACACCGGGAGAGTGCGTCCTCCAATATGGCCCTTTCCTTATCAGGTACCGGACAGAAGAGGCATAGGAACAGAACTAGTTTCGTTATCATGTGGTATCCTTTATGGTTTTCCTACAATCTCCGGGAACAGTATCTCCGCATTGATCAGCTGTTTGTTCTTCAATTTGTAATAGAAATGTCTTCCCCCGTTTCTCTCCTGTATCTCTATGATGAGCACCTTCTTGTCCGGTATGGTGAATTTCGGAAGGGCGACCGTAAAGTCACATGAGGAAAGCGCAGCCACCTCCTCCGGACGGTTGAAAGAGAAGAGGGGCTGCTGCTCCAGCTGCTGGACGGCGGTCTTTTTCCGTTTTTTCGCATCTTGTATATAAAAACGGATGAAGTCTATGGTATAGCCGATCTGGGAACGGTTGTGCAGCCCGAAGCGGAACAGCAGGATATCATTGTCCACAAAGATATTGGTCACGCAGAATCTCATGCCGGCCACCTCGTCCCTGATATTGGTCAGCAGCTTCGGTCTCCGTGATATCTCTTTTTCAAGCAGTGCTTTCTGCCGGGTATTCCGCTCTCTTCCCTCCAGTATGGCCACCTGCTTCTTTTTGGTGTCCTGTTTGTCCACAATGAAGGAAAATCTCTCACATCCGGGCGCATACCGCAGGTCAAACGTATAGAACCTGCCGCTTTCGGTGATGGCTGTAAGGTTGGTCTGCAGGGCAAACGGCGACACGGCCCTGAGTGCGACAATATTGTTCACATTCTCCGCTTTCTCCACCTGTACGGTGGTGTTTCCGAAATCCACATACACGATTTTTTCCGGATAGATCACATGGGTCAGTTTCTCGTCAGAAACCGGAAGAACCGCCGTTTCCGGCATGGTACCGCCCTCCTTGTAGACAGCCTGCGCTCCCTCGTCGAAGGATATGCAATAGGTGTAATACCTGCTGTCCTCCGTAACAACCGACAGGTTGGTCTCTCCTTTGAAATCCCTTACCGTTGATTTCAGCCGGATGACGGACGGACATACCTGTATGACTTCCCCTATGATGTTCTCATCCCCCATGTTCAGGTATTTCACGGGAGTGGGGAATATCATATGGAGCGTCTTCTCATAACCGATCTTCAGGTTTCTGCACTCCAGCTCGTCAATACGGGGCTGCTGGGCTCTTCCTGATAAAAAAGCAAACAGGAGAAGTATTCCTGTGATGTAAATTCTGTTTGGTCTCATATGATTAATTCTATATTTTTGCGGCTTCATAAAAAAATATCTAACATGTACAGAAAAATAAATTCTCTTTTTATACGTCTTAAAAACTTCATACGGATTCACTTCAGCCGGAGCTACACAGCCTCTCTTGAAGGAGCCTATGATTTTACTGTCCGTAATTTTGGTCATCAATTCAAACTTCCCGATGTGCGTTTTCCAGTTGACAAAGACACCTTGAATGCCAATGACTTGCCGGAAGTATTCTCTTGTATAGTTGATTATATCGAGGAACAAGGAGAATCCAATATTGCATTCAGGTGTAATATAGTATGCATGGAAATTCATGACAGACTAAAAAGCCAATACAACATTGATTCGATTGTCACATCTGGTGATTGCCGGCTTAACGGGAATAAGATATGGTCTGCCACGAGAAGGCAGCTCCTCGCCCAATTTGGGCATAGGGTACCTACCATGTCCCATCATGTCTGGCTCACTATCGGAGAATATATAATAGATCCGACTATCATGACGACCATCCGCCAAAAAAAACGGGAGTTGTTTTCTAATAATATTTATGAGGTAACACATATGATATTCCTCTGTAAACATAAGCATAAAACCATGCGCTTGGAGAACGTAATCCTTGAATACAAGCCCCGTTTAGTAGGATGTGAATTTTATGAACATACTCAGTATGGCATTCCGGTCTTTTCCATATCTTCGGGTGCCCCATCAAGTAATTCGAGATAATTCGATATAAACAGGCGGAGTGGACACTATTGGGTTTATGTGTGGCCGGTGTCCCTCTTTTTCCCTTTCGGCATCTATCTTTCTGAGGATTTCGGCATAAGAAGGTGGAAGATCCGCGTATTTTTCTCTTTCCTTAGTGCTGTTCCTTCTGGCTTTCAGAAAGGTCGGATCTACCGTGTCGAAAATACAGTGGGCCTGGCGTATCAGCATTTCGACCCTGACGGGTATGTCATCCGGTTGTAGTTCCGGCAGACCCGGTAATCCACCCATATCCGGAATGAAGCATTGTCCGGTAGAAGGCTCTTGCAAATACAGGCTGGTTTGACCGGCCTTCTCCTTTACGATCCATGCGGGGAAACATGCTTCCGGTTCATATTCCGATCTTTCTATACCGGTATCGTCTGCTCCCGGATAACGGAGCCGTATCCGATACCGTACTGAAACTTCGGGGCTTGAACGAATCTGCAGATACTGTTCATCCCAGTCATAAACCTGATGAAAGGCGGAGATATCGGGGGAGAGTAGCTGTCCCGGAACATATTTTCCATCCTCTGCAAAATGTATCCGGTCATTCGCATACAGGACGGTTTTCTCCTCTGCGGTGAACATAATCCACACAAGCACACCTTCTTTCATCAGGTCGCTTTTTCTGTTTGTTCTCTTTTCCAGACACTCGAATATTCGGGGAAACTCCCCAAGAGGACTTGCTCGTCGTATCAGCATTTCGCCCCTTACGGGTACACCGTCCGGCTGCAAATCAGGCACTCCCGGTAATCCGGTTATATCCTGAATAGCGCATTGGTTTATGGATGGTTCCTCAAGGTATAGGCTGACCTGTCCGTTCTCCTGTGGCACTATCCACACGGGAAAGCACATTTCCGGCTCATACTCCGATTGCTTTACTACCCTGTCCTCAGTTCCCTGATATCGTAGGCGCATCCTGATCCGTATCGAAATCCCGTATTCAGGAAGGGAAAGAAACCTGTCAGCATCATCCGGTGTGAGGATTTCATGCAGTACGGATACATCAGGGGACAACAACCTTCCATAGCCGACTTTTCCATTCTCGGGATGTACTTCGTAATCCATACGCAGGGCTGCTTTCCCCTCTTTGGTAAATATGGCCCACATGATGACACCTTCTTCCATCAGGTTGCCTCCAAATTCTTTTTTATCAGTCATATTTGAACTTTTTAAGTCGTTATTCTTATCATCCGTCATTTTATCTTTATTTCGTTTCTTTCTCGGTGGAGTATCCCAAAACCGGGGGATAATGAAAAGAGCTCCCATAACCCACCATATTGTGGCCGGCCATTGTTTTATTGTATCTATAATTTCCTGTATGGTTTCCATTGTATAATTTTTGTTTTTATTTATTGTTTACTTTTCAGGTTCCGGACCATTATCCGGGACTTTTGCTTCTCATTCTCATCCACAGATGCCTTTTCATCACTTCTTTGCCCTGACTGTTCGTGGCGTGAATACACACTATTTTAATGTTTCAATATGCCGTTTCCGGTCAGCTTTCCCCCGTTTCTTTTTTCTCCATCAGAAACACGGCATAGTTGGTCTTGATGGTGACCTTCACTTTCTTGATATTCTTGCTTGCGGCCTGCTTGGTGGCGTTCACCACACCGTTCACGCCTCCGGCAATAAGCTGGCTGCCCATGTCCAGGCCTCCGGTTATCTGCGGATTTGTCCCGTCCACCGCCCCGGCCGTGGCATCCTTGTTGATTTCCGCCTTTGCGTTCCCCGGTACATAGATACCTTCCATTGCGTCAGAAGAATATACTTCTTTTTTAAACGGAAGGATATTGCCGCCCACATTGACTGTCCTGATCTCCACAATGACCCTTTCGCCGTCTATCTTCCTCACTTCCCCGTACACCGGCGAGTCCTTCCTCACCCGACGGCCGTCATCGGTGAGACAGTCCTCACCCAGACGCATCTTCAGCGTGGATCCGGCCATCACGACCTGGTCGGAATGCACGTACGCGCGGATGGCGTTCCGCCTGCTGCTCTTGTGCAAGGCGACCGTGTTGAATCTTGTCCTTGCCTCAGGGGCTTCCTTTGTCTCTTCCTTCTTCTCCACCTTCTTTTTCTCCTGTTTCCTTTTTTTCTTCTTCCGCAGTTCACGGGTGATACTGTCCAGGTTCTCTTGTGTGGGAAGGATATAGGAGGCGGTATCCGCCTTCCGCCCGTATTCCTCTTCCGGCGGCATCTCACTGTTGATGATGAGTTGACGCATACGCTCTATGTCCACCGGATTGTCCCCGCCCTGTCCCTCCGCCTGCTTGCGCAGGGGGGTACGCTCGAGCTGGGCCTTCACATCCGTAATGGTCACATCCTTGTTGTCCGTGCTAAGACGGACGGTGTTCTGATTCTCTTCCTTTCCTTTCATCGCGGAGATTGTCCAGATGACAAGAAGGACAAGTAACCCGAACACGCTGACAATGATTACTTGAGTCTTCTTCATGTTCTTCTGTTTTATTCAATTCCTTTCTTTGTTTCCATCCGAGCTATCCAACAGCTCGTATTCCTGTGTATAGTTCCGGAAGAAGAAGCCTGTCACATTCTCCGGATAGGACGGGGTGGTGCGTATGGCGTCGCCCCGGCTGTATATCCTTATACGTTTGACCCCGCCGGCATCATGGATGGACAGGATGGAGGTGAACAGCACGTTGTAACCGTCATCACGTATCCCGACCCTGTGCAGCTTCTCAAACACGCACTTGTAGATGACACCCCTGTCCGCCGCGTCGGCATAGGCGCGGTCGTTCAGGTATTTGTTCCAGATGGCGTTCAGCTCGGATTTCTCCACCAGAAACACGGCCTGCGCCTGGTTTCCGGAGATGCTCATCCTGTCGAAAGAGTTTACATAATAGGCCACCGCGTTGCAGTGGGCCTTCAACAGGGTCTCGTATAACTTGTCCGTTTCCATGGACTTCAATTGCAGGAACTCTCCGCCGGTATTCACGACAAGGATCCTGTCCGTCACTCCGCGGACGGTCATGTTCATGAAGAACAGCACCAGGGCGACGATGGCCGCACACAACAGGCTGACCGCCTTGACATAGACGGAGGACCGCTTCTTGGCCTCTCCCAGTGAGGCGAAGTCCCTCACCATATTCTTTATATCCATTTTCATATTCTTCCGTTGTTTTAAAAAAGGTTATGGATCCTGCCTCTCACAATCGCCAGCAGGGACAGTTTCAACGCAAGGGAAAACAACACCTGCAGGACGACATTCCACGAGGTGTTCATGACATACTCGCAGACGATGGCGTCCGAAAACTTGCTGGCAAGGATGAAGGCCGGTACCATCAGATAACAGACCAGCAGGTTCTTGCACCACGTATGGAAATACGTCCGGGTACTCTCGTTGTAGAAACAGGCTATCGCCACAGGGGATATAAGTTCCAGCAGGAGCAGGAACATGTATCTGCCGACTATGAACAGGGTCTGCGCGTACATGTAGAAAGGGGCGGCTATGACGCCGGCCACATACGCCAGCAGATAATCGAACGAACTGCCGACCGGATTGAGCAACACGCCGGCAACGTCCATTACCGACATGTCGCTGAACTGTTTCTCGAACTGTGCGATTATCGGCTTCTGGAACAGGTCGGCCACATCATAGACCTTTCCGCCGAATCCGGCCTGCAGATCGTCCATCAGTTTGCCGAACACCGTTTCCAGGGCTTCCAGCAGCACGGGGAACAGTGCGACGGCGGCTATGCAGAATACATACTGCCACACCAGGTTCATGTAATCCTTCATGGTGGGCGTGCCGTCCTCGTTGGACTGCACCTCCCGGTATACCGTATACAGACGGTGGATGAGCGTGACAGCCATGAATCCCGTCACTACCGCATAGAAGGCTTCCACGGCGATGTTCCCCCGGATACTTTCATAAGCATTGTGGATATGCTCGACCGATATTTCTGTTATTGATGCCATATTCCTATTCCGTTACAAGTCCCAAATTCCGTCTGATGGTACGCGTATGTGACATGATCTGTCTGATGGTGCCCAGTGAAGCCTCCTGGCGACGGACTTCCTGAAGACATCCGTCGAGCTGCTCCATCCGTTCGCTGTCGTTCATTTTCAGGTCACTGCTGAGTATATCCCCGGTCAGGGAGATGATGGCGGCGTTGTTCGCCACCACGTCCTGCACGGCCGAAGTGATGCCCGGCAGCTCCTTCATGTCCATCTTCTCCGCCTCTTCCAGCGTCCTGAGGCAGTTGCTGTTCAACCGGTTCTGCCGGTCTATCAGGTCCGTGAACATCCGTGCGCGTCTGACGGTGGCGGACACCTTCTGGACATAGTCCAGGGCGGTCTGGAGCCTGTTCACCTGTTCCACCGTCTGCTTCACCGTACTGGCCGTATTGGCGGCATTGATGATTCCCTGTGCCGTATTGCCGGGGTCGGTGACCACCCACTGGGCTCCCGCCGTCACGCAATGCAGCGACATTCCTGTAAAAAAGAAAAAAATTGAAAGCAATCTCATGATATTCCTCCTTTGTTCTGATTCCTATTTTGTTACAAGTCCCAAATTCCGTCTGATTGTCCGTGTACGGGAGATGGTCTGACGGATGGCGGACAGTCCCGCCTCCTGCTCCCTCAGCTTTTCCAGACACTTCCTCAGATGCTTTATCCGTCCGCTGTCGTTCATTTTCAGGTCACTGCCGAGTATGTCCATGGTCAGGGAGATGATGGCGGCGTTGTTCGCCACCACGTCCTGCACGGCCGAAGTGATGCCCGGCAGCCCCTTCATGTCCATCTTCTCCGCCTCTTCCAGCGTCCTGAGGCAGTTGCTGTTCAACCGGTTCTGCCGGTCTATCAGGTCCGTGAACATCCGTGCGCGTCTGACGGTGGCGGACACCTTCTGGACATAGTCCAGGGCGGTCTGGAGTCTGTTCACCGATTCCGTCACCTGTTTCACCGTTGCAGCGGTATTTCCCGCGGTCAGTGTGCTCTGGGCGGTGTTGAGAGGGTCGGTAATCGCCGCCTGTGCGGCAGCCTTCAAGGTCATTCCGCCGCACAGGAGCAGAAGCAGAAGCGGCCTGTATCCCTTTAATCCTTTTTCCATACGGTCTCCTTTCATTTCCTGTCCTTTGACGGGTGTCTCTCCATGTATCTGCCTATCGCTTCCTCCATCGGCATGGTCCTGGAATAGCCGTCAATCTCAGCCCATGTCTCCCCGTCGGTCTGGAAGGCGAGGAACTTCTCCCGGCTCAGTTCGTTGCGCACCACCACCGCATACCTCCCCTGGCCGCCGGTGAAGCGGATGAAGCACTCGGAATGCGGACGCTCCCCGGAAAAGTCGTTGCGGATGGACCGCATCATGTTGCACTGGGCGGGGTCGCCCCCCATCTCGAACCTTTTCTCCACGGCCCTGTATACCACATCCGTTGTGGGAAGGATGTACAGCAGCTGGGTGTTGGTGATCATGCCTTTGGTAAATTCGTCATCGGGAAGCTGGTCGGGACTCTGGACGATGGTCATCACCGCACCGTTCTCCTTGCGTATCTTCTGGTAGCAGAAGGCGACTGCGGAATGTATGCTGATATCCTCGCCTCTGGACTTCATCTGCGCCGTCTCGGCATACTCGTCAAAAATGATCATCCCCCTTCTGGTCCGGTCGGAAAGGATCTTGTCATGAATCACGTCGAAGATCAGGGCCATGACCAGGTCGGAGAGGAACTTGTCCTGTTTGATCTGCGTCAGCTCGAACACGACCAGCCGCCTGTTCCCGAAATCGGGCACTCCGTCGGTCCTGCATACATTGGCATACCGTTCACCGGGAAGGAACTCGCTGCATATGAGGCGGAAGGAGGACAGGTCAAAATAATTGGGGTCTACGTCCTTCCGCCGGCAGATATCCTCATAATGCTCCGTCACGTGGCGGTAGAAAGAGGGAAAGGAATGGGGCGGCAGGCAGGTGGTGTAATAATCCTGGATGAATTTTGTGAGGGCTACGGACTGCTCCTCCTCGTCCTTCCCGAACATGCGGCGCCAGAAACGCTGCACGATACCCGATAGCACCTCTATCTTGTTGTTGTCAAGGGAACGGCCCTCCAGATCGAAGGGATTCAGGCCCAGCGGTGTCTCCCCGTCATAGTCCACATGCAGCGAGATTTCAGGATAAAGCTTGCAGAGCTGTCCGAAAGAGTACCCGAACTCCACCACCACCACGATATAGCCCTGCTCGATGAGCTGCTGCACGATATTCAGTGTCAGCACGGACTTGCCGCCGCCGGTGGATGCCACCACGATGCCGTTGCGGGCCGGTATGCGTTTTTTCTTCGCGTCCCAGATATCCTTTTTCAAAGGTATCTGATAAATACGGTCATTGAAATACACCCCTTCCTCATCCGGGGTGAATGTCGTGTAGTTGATGAACAGACAGAGCGCGAGGGAAAGCGGGGTCAGGAACAGGAAACCGCTGTCAAGCCCTTTCTCCTGTCCGGGAACCGAAGCCAGGTATATGTTGGCCAGATGCTCGTAGGACGGTATATAGAATTTGAAGTCCGAGACGGTCAGGTATTCCCGCAGCTTCTTCTCGGCCCGGTCCAGCAGTTCCGGGCTGTCATCCCATATCATGACGGAAAAATTGGCACGGCAGAGGAGCTGCCTCTCCTCCATGATCTCCTTCTGCATGTTCTCGAGCTCGTCCGCCTTCGGCTCCAGCATGGCCCTGTCCCATCCCTTGTTGGTGCGGTAGACCGCCACACGGCGGGAGAACTCTTCATAAAGTTTCTCCGAGCCCTCGAAATAGAGGATCTGGTTGACCGCATGGTTGCAGTGCAGGTGCACGCCCAGGCCTTCCAGTTCCGCCATGTACAGGCTGCATCCGGACACGGGCAGTGTGGTGTCCTCCACATCGCTTCTGACGGTGCGGTCAGGCAGATAGTCACCGTCACAGACGGTATAGCAACGCGCTTTCTCCCGGTCGACGGTGATCTCTCCGGAGAAATGGATGTCACGGTCGCAGTCAGCCCGGGGGAAGAAGTTGATGTACCGGATGACATACTCCCTCAGGCTGGCGGCGGCCATCCTTTCCAGACGGGTGTCCCTGATACTGTTTATCACACCAATGGCGGAGTTCACCCCCTCCAGAAATTCGGTGAGTTTCTCCCGGTCGGACACATGCAGCCTCTCCCGGTAGGAGAACGGGTTGGCATTGTACGAGGCTGCCAGGGAGGACAGGCCGGACAGGGTGAATATCAGAAGACAGTCATGTTCCAGATACTCACGGCCGGAGAAATGCCTCTGTTCCGCCTTGTCGATGAAGCTGTCCCCTTCCAGCTCATGAACGTACTCCCTTTTAAGGAACACGTCCTGCTTGTGCACGAAGCTGCCGGAGGGCAGGTGTTTGAACGCCTGGTAGAGACGCGCGTTGCGCTCCTCCAGGTCGGTACGGTGCAGGCTGTAGCATTCCGGATTGTACATGCGGAACGCTACAGACACGCAGCCGTTTCTGGTAAGGATGACACCGTATTCGTCATTGATGACATCCAGTATGGAATATCCTTCGTTTGCCATTTTCTTATTGTTTGTTTTTTTATTTGTTATCCCGTTCAGTTGTTATTTATATCTTTGCAGCAATAAAACATATTGTATCTTTATATCTTTTTAGTTTATGAATGAAATCAGTACAGCCCTTAAAACATTGACTGACAGAATCACTGTAAAGTTGGAAATCGGAGAAAAGCATTTTAATGTTTTTCTATGTATTGCTCTATGCGCACTGGTCATTTATCCGCTCCTGTTCACAGCCGTGGTTCATTTCAGAACACTACCGCTTGGGATACAGTTGTTGATTGTGACAGGAATTTCGGTTGCCTATTCAGTAGTCCTCGTTCCGCTTTCCGCATTTTGGGTTTCCAAAGAATGGATCTGCTATGCACCGGTTGGTATCCTTTCCTGTATGTCAGGGATTTACTGGGTATTTGCCTGCCCTCTCTCCGGAGTTGACCCCAACTTTATAATATTTTGGAGAGTCATGATAATACTCCTTCCGCCCATGCTATTGTTGGGTATAGCCATCAACCTGTGGGAACTCCGCCATGTCAAAACCGGCAACAGACAAAGCAACAGTTTAAGGAGGCAACTCTTTATCATCTTCTTTTTTATCATTGTTTTCACCACCTATTTCCTTATTTCCAATTTCTTTAGGAGTGCTGTTTTTACGTATACGTATATTTCTTGAATCTTTTATTTCCTTGGTGATACAATAAAAGACAAAAGACACAAAAAAAAGAATGTCCAGACAAAAGCAAACAGCACTTCGGGACAGTCAGTTATAAGTCTATTCATATTTTCTGTAGTCTATCTGTTTTTTCATTAAAGCATTTCTCACATCACGGTTTGTAACCGTCTTCTCCCAATGCGGCGACCTGTTATTGGACAAGGTTTCTTGTGCTATATTCAAGTGTTGCCTACTTTAGTATTCTTCTCCTGTTTGCAAAGATTTGTTTGGGTAAGATTACATTGGGGGGCAAACACTGTTGGCAGCTCCTTAAAAAAAAGTTGAATCATGCAGACGATGAGTCGTTCCTTTCTTTAGAGGGATCATTGATTTTTTTTCGGTATCATTGCCACTCTTGCCATACTTTTTTAAGAACTCCATGTTCCCATGTATGGCAATTCTTATCAAAACATGCAGTGTCAGCATCCCCATGATAATGATGCATATATAATCAATTGGCATTCCGATTGTTTGTTCCAGCCAGTTTCTAACACTTTCCATACTGTCAATAGTTTATCTGTCTTTCATTAAAGCATTTCTCACATCACGGTTTGTAACCGTCTTCTCCCAATGCGGCGGCCTGTACTTCTTCCTTGAGGCATTCTTATAGAACTTCCTTGCCAACAACAGGCCACATCCGACAAGCAATACGAATATGAAAAGCATTTCACCGCCTGTCGTACCGTCCTCCAGCCAGCTCTTGACGTTCAGCAGGAGCACGGCCACGGCGAATCCGCCGTAACCGAGCAACAGATAGAAGTCGCGTACCAGCAGCCCGTGTATCTTGCACGGGTTCTCGATCCCTTTGCGCACCTTGTACTCCATGGCGGTCAGATTGAGAAGCTGACACCGGCTATCTTGCCCACGCAGAAGCTGATGACGGTCACCGCGATAAGGACATAGCCGACCATGTAGGCGACGTTCATCCATCCCTGTTTCTTGTTGCCCTCGCTGTTCTCGTCATTGATGAGTCTCCAGTTCTTTCCTATGCCTACGGCAAGCGCCATGACCATCACACCGAGGAAAACCGGCAGTGCGATGTCGTTCAGGACGGTGTTGATGTCACTTTTGATGGATTGTGCCCCTGCCGGAAGAACCGCCGCCAGCAGGACGGATAAAGTATAAATTTTCTTTTTCATTGCCTTTCTTGTTCTTTTTCAGTTATTGTTCCTTCATAATTGCCTCCGGGCTGCCAGCCGGTGATGGTGATGTCCTCTATCTCCACCCCGTTTCCGGCGGTTTTCAAAGTGTAGACATATTCCTTTCCGGATCGGAATGCCGCCGCCGGCATGACGAAGTCGTATGGATGTCCGCCGGCCACCAGCGCCACGTGCATGGCCGGACTGTCACCGGGATAGAGCAGCAGGCTTCCTGTCCCGGAGGATATTGTGCCTTTTTCCGGTTTTATCTCCAGTGAGCCCGTCAGAAGACTGTACGAAGCGGAGTAGCTGTAATCCGCCACTCTGACCGCGGTGACGGCGGCGGGCATTCTGAAAGTCACCTTCGAAAGAAGATGATACAGGGTGATGGAGGCGGAGGGTGCGTTCCCGGACACCATGGTCCTTTCCGAATACAGATAGTCTGTCTGGCTCCTTGCGTCCAGGCCCATCTTTCCGCCGCTGAAGGACGGGTTGTAAGGATAATACGCATATATGCCTTTATCCCCGTCCGACAGGGAAATCTCCGCGAATGTCCATTTCCCGGACCGGTTGAGGACTCGGATGTTGTCCGGATACAGGTTTCCCGCCGTATCCGTTACAAACATGCCGAACTCGCTGACGGACATTTCCTGCCCGTCATCACCACGTGCCGTGCAGGAGCTGATGGACATGACGGCGTCCTGCTCCGGACTGTCGTTAGGGCCGGAGCAGCCGCTGAGGGCTGCAACCGGCATTACAAACGTCAGACAAATAATGAGATGATTGAATGGTTTATCCATATTTATAGTTTTTAGTTTATGTCCACCGATACCTTTCTGTCCTGGTATACAGTGATTGACAGTTTCCTTCCGCTTTCGTTCTGGGTCAGCGTAATCGTGCCGCTACGGTCGGAAGTTGTCGGGTTTTCACTGACGGTTGCCGAGTTTGTGCCGGCACTGATCCAGGACACGTTGGCGGAAGCCGACCAGCCGATATTGCTGCGGGAGGTTTCGCTGCCGTTGGTGTATGTGATCTTCTGTGAGGTGACACTGTAGGTGACGGTTCCCCCGGTGGAGACGACGTCATCACCGCTGACGGCTCCGAGCGTGAATATGTACCCGTAGGTGATTACATCGGCGGGCTTTCCATCCTGATGGATTGTCACATGGCCTGATTTTCCTCCGTAACTTGCCGTATAGGTACAATTGCGGGATGAAGTGCTGCCATTGGCCGCCACTGTGACAGTCGTGCCGCTCCGGCTGAAGCCCGACGCGCTTCCTGACCATGAGGCGGATGAGCTCACATCCACACTCCGGTATTCTGTGGTGGTGCCTGTTGTTATGCCGTTCCACTTCGTGTATTTCGGACGGCTTTGTGATGCTGTCGCACTCAGGCGGCTTGTGCCTCCGGATGAGCCGATACCGGACGGGCTGGCGGACACTGACAATGAGCCCGTGGTCCAGTTGCCGTACTCCGTTGTCTGACTGCCGGCGGACTGTCTGACCGTACAGGCGGCCGACCTGCCGTTTGAAGTGGCCGTGACTGTGCAGGACCTTTCAGACGCTGTTGTGTTGTTGCCTGCTGTCAGTGTTGTTCCGGACAGGCTGAATCCGCTGCCGGCTGCCGACAATGACGGTGTGGCCCTGTCTGTTTCCGTACCGCCGGAACCGCTGACACCGTTCCACGTCCATGTGCGGGTACGGGTTGCCGCCGCGCTGATGGAGGATGTGCCTCCGCTTGCGGCTATCGTGGCCGGATTGGCTGACACTGTCACGTTCCAGGCACTCCATGACGCATATTGCCTGTTTCCTGCAGACTGGGTGATCGTACAGCTGGCTGATTTACCGGCATGGGTTGCCGTATATGTTATACTTCGCGTGCTTGTTGAGGTGTTGTTGCCGGCGCTGACTGTTTTTCCGGACAGGCTGAATCCGGCTGCACTGCCCGAGATGACAGGTGTGGCGGTTTCCGTACCGGTCTTTACCCCATTGGTATATACGTCACGCGCAGCCGAGCAGGTCAGCGTTGACGTTCCTCCGGCGGCCGCGATAGTGGTCGGACTGGCGGATATGTTTACTTTCCAATCTCCGTAACCGGTTGTTCCGGCCGGCTGCTTGACTGTACAGGTCGCTGATTTACCGGCATGGGTTGCCGTGACTGTACAGGATCTTTCAGATGTTGTTGTGTTGTTGCCTGCTGTCAGTGTTGTTCCGGACAGGCTGAATCCGCTGCCGGCTGCCGACAATGACGGTGTGGCCCTGTCTGTTTCCGTACCTCCTGAACCGCCGACACCGTTCCACGTCCACGCACGGGTACGGGCTGCATCGGCCGTGATGACGGATGTACCTCCCGTGTTTGCAACCGTTTCCGGATTGGCCGATACGGTTACACTCCAGTCGCTCCAGGATGCGTATTGTTTTGCACCGGCATCCTGTGTTATGGTCAGGCTGTTATCCGATGTTATGCCGTTGTAACTGCCTTTTACGGTAATACTTCTGGCATTTGTCGTAGTATTGTTGACAGCCAGGACCTGATTCCCGGACAGGCTGAATCCCGTCCCGGTTCCACTGAGGGAAACCGTTACATTTTCTTTTTTATCAGGATCCCGGTGGTCGTTATAATAAGTGCTGAGAACGGCTGTGACAGCCTTGTTTCCTCCGGCAGCGGGTATGTTTCCCGCAGTTGTGCTGATTTGCAAGGTCTGCCGCGTGGTAGCGGAGGACTGTTGTACCGGCAGGATGTAAGTCCTTCCGGATTCTGCCTGGGTAAACAGGACCTTGCCGTTTCGGGGAGCGGTATTCAGGTTTTCCGCCACCTTTATTGTTTTGCCCGCCTTGTCCGGGGTTATCCAGACGTCTGTCGTTGAAACCGTGTAATCCAATGGACTCTCAGTGCCGGGCAATGGCTTCCCGTTTATTGAATAATATTTGTTTGAAACCGTTTCGTAGTTATAGATGCCGCCGGAATAGCCGCTGCCGATGGTTTCCGGACTGACGGTAAAGGTATACTGCAGCTCTTTGCCCATGAACGGAATTACGGTAGTATGCCCCGCAAGGAATTCTTTCTTTGCCGTAAGGGTGTAGTCCTTTTTTGTGCCGTCGGCAAATAAAAGGGTAAGGAATGTACCGTCGGCATCCCGGTCCTGCGCCGGAATGACCGCAGTGAATGTGCCGCCGTCATTATACATCCGTATATCCGAGGTGGCTCCAAGGGTATTGGCGGTGCCGGTTCCCAGGTTGATATTGGCTGTAGCCTTGGCCCTTTGGATGGTCACGCCGGAAAGTGCCTCTCCCGCTTCCGGCGTATAAGTGACCTGCAGCCGGGACAGCCGGTGGGAGAAGGCGAGCGTTATGACCTTATCGGTTGTTCCGCTCCTGTTGGCCGCATACATGAAGTCGGAAAGCGTGATGCCTTCCCGCTGGTCCCCCTGTATGCTGAAATCATAATCCAACGGATTGCCCATGTCTTCCCTGTAGGGGTAATAGGCATAATAATCCGTTTCATAGCCGGCGGCTATTTCGTTGGCGTCCCCGTCCGCCACGAACTGCGAGCCGTTCCAGACGAACCGCTTGTTGTCCGCATAGTTTCCGGACGTTTTCAAGGTTGCAGGCGCTGATGACATGCGTACTGCCGCATAGACGCCGATGGCATCCCCGGTCTCAAACGTTGTCTCGGTTGCCCGTGCTCCCCCTGCGTCAATTTCAAAGGACACGGTATCACGGCTGTGGATTGCGGTGCCTTCCTCATTCTCACAGCCCTGCAGGGACAGGAGGGTTGTCACGGCCAGCCAGGGGAAAAGGCTGTTTAAAATATTCTTCATTTTCATCGTTTTGTCTGATTATGGGGGATTGGCAGCCCCGATATGGTTTGTAACAGGGCGGGAAGAAAGGCTTCCCGCCCCTTAAAGTCAGATTACAGGTACAAGCTGGATTTCACCTTTCACATCGTCTGTCCAGGGTTCGATGGTCACACCGCTGCCATCGGCACCGCCGATGACCAGACCGTTATTCCCCAGTACGATGTCGTAGATATTACGGTAAGAGCGTTCCCATTTCGTTCCGGCCGGGAAGGTGAATTGCAGCTGCTTTCCGTCAATGGTGAACACGGCCTGCATATCCTTGCCCGCTGTCGCATCAACCGGAACGACAATGGATGAAAAGGATACGGCCTTGTCTGTCAGAGTGGCGCCGGCGCTGAATTCCACATTGCCTGCCGTCGTTTTTGTCAGGGAACCTGTTGAAATATCCATAGTGGCACGGGTATACAACGGAGTGGCGGAACCGACATTCTTCAGTGTGATTCCGGTAAGGACGCCTTCCTGTCTGTATCCTTCCGTTTTCTTCATGCGGAATACGACCTGTGAAAGGGCATGTTTCATCGTGATGTTCACATTACGGTTCAGGATGCTCGCCTTGGTGTCGCCCTGTCCGTACAGATGGTCCGTCTGGGTGGTGATGTCCACCGGAAGGGCGGAGGGGGTGGTCAGCGTGGCATCATACGGATAATAAGCGAACACCGTCGCCTCGTTCTCATCCAGCAGGATCTCTTCCGAAGTCCATCCGGCAGCTGAATAGGTGAAAGGGGTGTTGGTATAGACGGCATTCTGGTTGTACGGAGTGCCCAGAGTACCGTTGCAGACATAAAGACCCAGCTTGTCACCGGCTTCCCAGGCGGTCTTTTCCGCGCGGGAAACAGCGGGAGCACCGATGTTGGCGTTGATTTTCAAGGAGGCACGGACATCCTTGACGGTTCCTTCTTCATTCTCGGAACAGCTGCATGCCAATACGGCAAGACACGCTGCGAACAAAAACATTTTCTTCATTTTGTAAAATTTTAAATTGATGATAAAAAAACAGTATTAATAAGTAATTATTCCCTGGCCCCATTCCACATTCTGCCAGTCCTCGATGGAAGCGGATGCGGTATGTAGGGACGGGGATACGCGGACGGTGATGTCCACACTGATACCGTCAGCGGTGAAGTCCTTGAACACATCACTCAGGTCAAGATCCGCATCCACGGGCATGTCCCCGTCCAGATGAAGACGGATGACATTGCTCACCCCGGTATTGATGCCGAACACCAGCACTTCCTTCCGGAAGAAATTCTCCTTTTCAGGGGAGACGGTGAAAGGCAGGGTGGCGAAACCGCTTCCCTTTTCCCTTGTACGTACATACCGGCTTGTGGTCACGCCGTCAAGTTCGGCGGTGATTCCGGTATATTCCAGGATTCCCGTATTCGTCACCGTGATGTTGAAGACAATCCGCTGCACCATCAGTTTGCTCTCGCAGGTGACGTGCAGGGTGTCGTCAGTCATGACCGTACCGGTCACGGAAGAGGAATACGCGTATCCCTGCTCCGCCGTGATCTTTCCCTGTTCCGTCGGAACACGCAAGCGGACGGTGGCGGCGGAGCCCGCATCCTCCAGGATGTTGACATCCTTGTTGCAGGCGAGAAACTCGTAACTCCCGATATGCAAGGTCCCATACGCATCACCGCTTCCATTAAAAGGAATGGAAAGATTGTCATATTCCGCCACGCCGTTACCGGTCAGCGGAAAAACCATCAGGTTCATCTCCGCCTGTTCCGGTGTGCCCATATCGGAAGGGTGACGGAACCCGTTACGGGCGTGCAGGTATCCTTTGTAGATACAATCCTCGGTGAACAGGCCGTCACAAGAGGAAAGTGACAGCAGGGACAGGAATATGCCGGGCAGAATTCTTACTATTTTATTCATATTGCGACAGGTTTAAATTATACGTTGTTATCAGCCGGTTGATTTCCGGATCAAGACGACCGCGATAGGCTTTGGAACCGTCCAGTTCCAGTGAGCGCATGAAGGAGGACACGGCTTTGCCGTCGTCTTTCAGACGGCTGTACAGGATGGACAGCAGGTAGCACACATTGGAACTTTCCGGCAGGGATTCCAATATTCCGGCAGCCCGTGCATCATAGCCCAGTGACATCAGGCAGATGGCCGTGTTGTAGTCGTTATAGTCCGACAGTATCACCAGCGCGTCCTTGTACTGCCTGTCCTCCATCAGGTCAAGACCGTGCATGTAGGCCGAGTCAAGGACGGTGGTGTATTTGAATTCCTCTATCATATCCCGGCGGTGCAGGTAGAATGCGAAGTTCACCGCACGTGCCAGAGGATAATAGTTCTCCCTGATATGCTTGTAGGCATCCGGGAAACGTTTCCGGATCCCGGCCTCCCTTGCGTCCGGATCCTTTACGGAGGACATGATATCCAGAACGGCTGACCTGTCATCCATTTCCGTATCCTGTTGTACCTTGCGGACAAGAAGCTGCCAGTCCTCGCCAATCCACCGGGGACGGATCAGGGTGTCGATGCCGGTCCTGTCATCCGTCCTTCCGGACAGGTACTCCTTCAAGGCAACGGCACGCTGCCTGGACAGGATACGGTTCGCGGCCGCGCTGCCTTCCGGGGATGCGGTGGCGGTCATGTCAATACTGTCCATCACCAACTCACCGGTATAGGTCAGCTTGTTGATCGCTTCCAGGACTTTGTCTATTTCGGAACGGTTGTTCCCGTATTCCTCGTCAAACAGGTATCTGCCTGCCGGATAATTGATATAGGCGGTCGTATTGGCCGTGGCCTTGCGGTATATCTTCTCCTTCCTGTACCGGGGCGCATGGTCCAGGAACTGCACCATACTGCTTATATAATAGGTAATGGTATCCGAGGACGGTAAATTGGCGGAACTGCCATTGACGGCAAGTATCCTTCCGTCTACTGTCAGGTCAATACGTTTCGTGTTATCGGTAACATCCATCTCCTGCCGGTAATAATAGCTGAAGGTATTGTTCCTGTTCCTGATGACCGTATCCAGACGGGCGGCCTGGTAAGGGAAACGAACCAGCTCCTCATATTTGCGTGACACCGCGTCACGTTTGCGTTCGTTCTCCGCAATGCGCTTGTAATCGAAGTATCTCTCCGCTATACGCGCCGAATCTTCCGGCGTCACCCTGCGTACCTTCAGAGGGGTGCCTTCCGAGAACATGCGGTAGCGGGACGGAATCAGCGTGGTGTCCAGGTCACGGCGGAGCCAGTAGGCGGGAAGTACGGACAGGATGGTGTTGTGGCCGGCGATGGCCATGCGGTTCCGTTCCATCTTCGCGTTGAAGTGCTGGTAACGGCGGTTCCATCTCTCAGTCCAGTCAATCCATTCCTCGCGGGCGATATAGTCATGCTTCCATGCCTGGTAGAACTCCTCCTCCAGCTCGGCCATGGCACGGCGGTAGCCTTTCATGTCGAACATCTCTTTCAGATAGGCGGAATCCGGGATGATGCTGTTTATGAAGGCCTGGTACTGCGCGTATCCTTTTTTCTGCCGCTTGACGAAGTCGGCGCCGGACAGGAAGATCCTCTCCAGTTCTATGCGTCTGCCACGCTTGTAGGCCACAGGGGTCAGCTGTACCTGCCATTTGTCATCTATCAGCCTGCCCGGAACGGTCACGACAAAATCCAGATTCACTTTCCCGGCACGCTCGGGGATGTTCCTGTTACGCGCGACAATGGTCACCTCGTCCAGCTGCAACACGGTCATCTCTTCACCCGTAACGCTGTCACGTTCGGCCATGGTGACAATATGTTCCACTCCCGAACTGTCCTTCCAGGTGATTTTTTCGGGAACGGAATAGCATGTCGTGTCCGGTGCAGGCCGCTTGCCGGCCTGTGAGAGACCGACCTTGCTGATGCTCCTTTCCATCTTGTGGGACAGGGAACAGGATAAGGACAGCAGTGGAAGTAAAAGGATTACAGGTATGTTTCTTTTTTTCATAGGACCGTACATTTAGAAAAGATATATCATGTTCAACGCCACACGTGAAGGTATCAGATACCATCCGTGTTTTCTGCCCAGGAAGGCGCCGCATTCCCGGCAACGGTATTCGTTGTACCTCGCCCAGACCGCGGCGCCGCCGAGTTCCCATTCTATGTTCCATGTTTTTGACAGGGGGTAGGCCTTGCCGATGGAGAGGCCGATGCCGTAGCCTTCCCCCTCATAGCGTTTCTTGTTCCATATCCTGCCGATCGAATAGCCGCTTGCCAGGGTGTTCATCCCGACAAAAAAATTGGAGTAGGACTCCACGAACCAGTAGCGCACGCCCGGCATGACAGTCAGGTTGCGGAACTGGCGGTTGTCCTTAAAGACGAAGGGATTGTACTGGACCGGTAGATGAAGCGACCATCGGCGGTTCAGCGTCATGGACTCCTCCAGGTTGATGTTGCCCGTTGCCAGCCCTATCAGGTTGGTACGCGCGGAATAGAACTGGGCCGGGGATGCCAGGCAGACGCCCAACAATATCCCCAGAAAAAAGAATTTCTTTCTCATCTGTTTTCTCCTTCCTGATTGGACGGCCGGGAATTCAGCACGGTGATGTCCCATGCCGTCAGCGTGTTGAAGTAACGGCCGTCCCGTTCACGGGCGGAAATGTCAAATTTGACACTGACCTCCATACCCTCCTCCATGGGAAAACGGTCCATGTTGGCATTCATCACTTGCAGGCAGATCCTCTTCGGATACTGGTCTTGCGTTTCTATCACAAACTCACGGGACTTCCACGGAGTGCCCGATGTCTTTCCGACTCCTTCCTTGACCGGAAAGAGGGTAAGTACTTTTCCTTTTATCTCCATATTTTTTTCGTTTATGTGTTTTTAATCAAGTGAACGGGGATGAACCGCAACCATCCTTTTCACGATCTGCTAAAACCATTCGGCATCCGGATCGACCTCCACGGAAAGCCGGTCCATGATCCATGTGATCAGTCTGTTGACAAAGCCCATGTTCTTATCCTTTTAAAAGTATTATCCTTCAATTGCCTGCTCAGACTTATATGGCGGCCGTCATCAACTCCGGTCATATAAGCCTTGTGGTTCGTCTTATGCCTGTTCGCCACAGGCTTTCTTCTGACAAGCCTGAACCTGCCCATATAGTCGTCTATCAGTTTTTGGTGACAGATCATGAGGCCGGTTTCCTGCGGCGTCTGCCCGGAATTCTCCAGCTGCATGCGTAAACCGGGTATGCAGCCTTCCAGATAAGACCGGATATAGTCCTTCTTACCTTTGGCGGTTCTCCAGTAACCGCGTCTGCCTTGCGCATACCCGGAATACTTCTCTTCGGACAGACGTCTGAAGGTTTTACGCAGGTAGTCAAAGAGCGCAATGACAGTTGCCGCATTTTCCTCTGTCCCGATTACCACCATATGGGTTGTGCCCGCGTAGAGCAGCATCTTGCAGTAATTGTATTCACATAAGACCCTCATCAGGTCCCGTTTCCAGATATTGCCGGCCGCATCCTTGTAGCTGATTCTGTCAGATTCGCAGGCTGTCAGCCGGTTTTGTGGATTCTCACCGGCAAGATCAAGCAGGGAGAGGTTGTATTCCATAAGCAGGCGGTGTACCGCCGCTGCCGCCGCATGGGCTTCACCTTCAGATCCGATCTGTGTGGCGGATTCTTTGAGCCGGATAAGCTTGCGGATTCTTTCCGTTATCTTTTCTGATACTTCTTTCATATTGTTTGCTGTATTACATCTCATTTCCTGCAGTCATTGCTTTTTTTTTACAGGCTTGCAGGAACTCGTTGAAATCGTTATGCCGGGGATACAGCCGGACGGACTCATTGACCAGTACCGTATCCTTCCCAAGATTCCCCTCCAGTTTCTCCAGGGCGTCCATGCCTGCCTTGTCGTTGTCCAGAAAGGCATGTACCAGCCGGTGCCGGGAAAGGAACTCTCCGGACCTGCCGGCCATGGCCGTGGAGTTCAGGATGCAGAAATTCATTGGCGGCAGTCCGGGATGTTCCCTGGCATACTGGAGATAGCTGAGAAAATCCATGAATCCCTCGAAAACGGCACAACGGTCGCCTCCATTGTCAAGACAGGTGACGGCTTTTACTCCGGCACATCCCTTGAATATCGGATTCCTGAGCTCCATGCCTCCCTTGTCATTGGGGAAAGCTACGGCGAAACAGCGCCTGTCCTTCCTTCCGCTGAAATGGTAGTATGCTTCCTTGCAATATGCCTTTGCAATGTCCGCATCAATTCCACGCCGGCCCATGTATTCCAGAAGCATCCTGTTGGTCAGGGGATTGATATTGTCGACAGTCAGTCTGGGGCTGGTGCCGGCATCCCCGGCGGAAGTCGGAACAGGGAGGGGGTCGGACGGGGCGGACAGGTCGCTTTTTTCAATCCGCCGCATGGCGGAGTGAAAATCGCACCGTTCCAGACGCATGACCAGGTCAGCCACACCTCCCGAGCTGTCCTCACCGAAATCCTTCCATTTGTTCGTGTGCAGGTTCACCATGAAGCTGGGGGTCTCCTCATTTCTGAAAGGGGAGCTGTACATGAGATAGCCGTGGTAGGACCTGACCGGTTCATGACCGTATTTTTCCAGTATCTCCCGCAAGGGGATCGCATTGGCTTCCTGTGATTTCATAATCTTTCGTTTTTTTTAAGTTCCTGCCGCACCGGCTTCACAGCGGGACGGCAGGATGGAATGTTCTTTCACATACTAACTAATGTCAAAATATCATGCGGTCCGGACGGACGTCAGCCTGCTCCTGAGAAAACATAGCGGGCTCCTGATGCGCCCGTTGCTGCGCTCGATTTCCTTCAAGGCGGCTTCCAGCACACGGGGGGAGTCCGCGGACAGATGCAGGATCTCATGCTGCTGTGCCGGAGAAATGCCTAGACGCTCAAGGGCGGCACGGAAACCGTCCTGCCTCTTTTCTCCTGAACATTCAGCGTTGTACTTGCGGATATAGTTCTCTATCAGCGGAGTGAGGCAGCCGCCCACACTGTAACGGTAGTCACCGTTACGGATGCTGTCCTTGACGGCGGCTATGGCGTACTCCAGGGGCATGGCCGGATAACGGGCTTTCAGAATGCACGCCCAGCGGATCTGGTCATCCTTCAGGTTCAGGTATTCCAGATCGGATTTTAAAGTCCGGATGGAATTGTCCTCCTCATCCGTCTTTTCCTGAACGGATGTAAAGGAGCTTGAGGATGATATGTTTTCTTTTCTTTCCTTTATATTGTAAGCTTCCGGAATATTCACGGATTCTTCCGGAATAAATCCGGTTTTTTCCGGAAGAATCCCCTCTTTCAAAGGAACGGGCGCTTCTGAAGGTTCCGTGAAGGGAACAGAGGTGACTGCCACAGATCCACAGATCGGAACGGACGCCGCTTCCACAGGAAGCTGTGCCCGGGAAACCGGGAAGGAGGATTTTTCTTCGGAAAGAAGATTTATTTCTTCCGGAATGACTGTCTTGCGCTTGGCCGCGTGACACATGGACACATATCGGATCTGGATGGAGTGCCCTGTCAGAATGCCGTACTGTTTCCAGATTCCGGCATTGAACAGCCCCGTTTCCGTACAATAGTTGATGATCCGGAGAACCTCCTCTTCCCTCATGTTCCAGTATTCCGCACAATCGAACAGCTCGTCCTGTGTGAAACGGATATAACAGCCTTCCACACGGTAGATCTCATTCAGGACATACTGGTATATCGCATAACCGGCACAGCTGTGTTCCTTTCTCAGCTTGCGGATCTTGATGTCACGGAACCGGTCCGTTTCGGCCCTGTAGTACTCAAAGCCTTTTCTGGCAATTCTTCCCATAATTATACGTTTTAAGAATTTTTTTTCAGTGTGAAACAAACAGGATTCGAACCTGTATCACCAGCCTGCATACAATGCGGTGACTTGCCTGTTAGTCCATTGTTCCGTTACGATTCTGATAAATATCTCATTAAACTATCCTTATCTCTAAAAAGTCTTTTTCCCCATTGTGGATAATTGTTTCTGGGCACACTTAGCCCATCTGACAGCTTATAAACCATAAGAAAACTATCATCAGTATAGGATATTTCGATAATTATTTTGCTTATACTTGTATGGATAATGTTATCCCCGCTCAGATAGCATACGCTATCTCCTACGTTAAATTCAGTATCTATATTCATACCTATATCGTTATTAGTCAATTACCAATCTCCACCATCATTTAATATGCCATCAATAGTAGTTACACTATTTTCAATATTGCTACCTCCATATTGCGTAAATTCCGGTGTAGGATTATTGTCTGTATCTCCATGCATCATTACATGAAGCGAACCACTGGCTGAATACAGCCAAAGACGCTTACCATCCTTTTCCCACTTTTTTGCAAGTCGTTTCAGAGAGTCAATCAACTTACATTCTTCGGGAGTACATTCTATCCCAGCTTCTGTTTGATATTTGCTCATATCGAATTAATTTTAAATATTAATCTTTTTCTAAAAAAGTGTTAGTAGTATTCAACACTCCGGCTGAATCCCGATTTTTACCATCACGCACAAAAAAACTATCGCTTAACAGCCTTTCATAATCGATTTTATTCATAAGAATAACACTCGCATTGCCATCTATATACAGTTTGCATTGCATGAATTGAGTTCCTTTTACTTCCTCAATTACATCTATTTGCATTGTTCTTTTTTTACTCATATCTGTCCAATTTTAAAATTTCATCAATAGATGATAAAACACTCTCCAGTCTTTCCAACTGCTCAGAGTATTTCATAAGAAGATTTTCTTCTCTTTCCGTAGCCTCCCCTCCATTGTGAATATCATTATACTTTTCGTATTTTGATTTTACACTCTTATATGCTTTCTGAAAGAACGGAAGCAATATCTTACATTCCTCTTTGGTCATACAGACCGTTATCTCATATGGAGATGAATACGATTTTCTTGTGCCATCTATGTGACTCATTTCTGTTCGTTATTGAAGTCATTAATATAACTACGCCCAGCATCAGTTGGACGATAAACAACATCACCAAATGGTCCAGCCGATTTCGTCAACAAACCGTTTTTTACCATTTCTTCTAAATCATCAGAGGGTTTACTATAACCACCCCATCCTTTTTTGCAGATATTCCTTAAATGAATAAGCTGCATCTTACTTAATTCTATATTCATTTGGTTCATATTTATTCGAGTTCGAAGATTCTGTTGATGGTGTCAGCTAATTTATCATTGATGATTTTCGAGTTCCAACTGTCAAATTCAAGAATAATACCAACTTGTCTGGAACTGCCGGAGTCTGTATAAGACCTGCCCATTGTGATATTTACAGGCAGGTTCTCCTCTTTGGCTACCTCTATAAAAGCGTTTGCCAGTTTTTTTAACATTTCACATCTTATCAACATAGTATTTTCGGATTAGTGATTATGAATTGACAGCCATGAAGAAACCGGCATTATTATACTGTTGCCTGATTTCTGCGGATGTAAGAATATGATACTTGGTATACAACTCAGCATTGAACAAGTCAACCTGAATACAATACTCCACGATTTTCTCCACTTCTTCCGGAGAGAGTGCCCAATAGTCCGCTACTCTGCAAAGCATATTCTTACACCAATACAATGAATGGTTTCCTGTACGGAATATCTCATTTTCTATATAATCATAAACCGCATATCCATTACATCCATATACAGTTTTCAGATCACTAACTTTGGTTTCATGCAACTGTGATGTCCTTTTATAACAAGGCAGGAATGGAATAATCTTATTGTCTGAAATAACGGATTTCATAATGTCTTTTATTTAAATTTCGGTAATAAGGATGCAGTTCAGATTCTTATTGAATTCTGAACAAAAGATTGTTGCTGCAAAAAATTATACTCTTGCAGGTATATCGTATCTTTTACGTATTTTTTTTACGTAATTGAAAACAGTCTTTTCACAGACTTTTGGAAAAGAGGGATTATTCTCCTTTAGATATTCATGAATCTGGGTGGAAGAATAATAAGGACAGGTTATCAGCAAATGATTAACTGACTCCTCATAAGGATCGAGACGGCAGGAATAAGAAGGGCGCGGACGATTGCCATGTTGAAGAAGCTCATCAACATTTAATCGGGAAAGCCGCATGACTCTGCCGGGAGGAAGTTGCAGCTTCTTTGCTATTTGAGAACGGCTCAAGCCAAGAAGTCGAAGTTCGGCAATGTTATGCCAGTCGTGGTAGTCTTCTGTAATCTTTTTTGCATCCAACGACTGCCCGATAGAAAAGATAAGCCGTTCCTTCGACTGGTACATCGTTTCCAAAGACAAATTCAACGACCACCTGACAATCGGTGTTGGGTTGGCAGATAAGGAACCTATAGAAGGCGAACTCTATCGCCTGCAGGATGAAACCACCCTGAACCTTTGGCGTGACATACTCCATTTTACATTCGAGGGTGATTTCGTCCGTCAGTTCTTTCCTTATGATACCTATTTTAAAGGCAAGGTGCGGTACGACGGTACATTATGTTTTTATATCCACGATTATTATCAACCAGAACAAAAAGAACTGACCCTATATCAAAAAAAGGTCAGCAATTTAGTATTCCGTTTTAAAGAAGGAAGCGAAAATGCCGCTCCTTTACTTGCTAAAATTTTCTCACTCTGTATGGGTCGCATGCCATTCTTTAAGGAAATGAATGATCCTATCCTTATACCTATCCCCGCCGCTACACGTGAGCGAAATATCGCTCGCTTTGCCCGTTTTGTAGCCTTTTATCTCGTCGTCTAAAAGTAGCGGACGGTTTCCGTGCTATTTGGATCAAAGAAGACCGGGAACAACTAAAAGGCAGTACTGGTAATGATAAACTTGCCAATCTCATTTTCCATCCCGAATATATTCAAGGAAAAGATATAATTCTGGTCGACGATATCGCAACCACCGGCCAGAGTTTTATCCAGATGAAACGTAAATGTATGCGGTTGGGAGCCAATTCGGTAGTGGGA
>VOFC01001219.1_pt1 | contig 135531 bp, 169 predicted proteins | sample 5384161 | NCBI WGS metagenome assembly VOFC01 (sample SAMN12384722, study PRJNA508395) | human gut metagenome | isolation source: healthy gut B | host: Homo sapiens
GCATCGGTTACCTAAATAGTATACCACCAGCGGGCGGGTTTGGCAAGGCTTGATTTCTGATTCTACGGTTATTCCACGGTCACACTCTTGGCCAGATTGCGCGGCTTATCTACGTCACAGCCGCGCAGAACAGCCATATAATAGGCAAACAGCTGTAATGGCACAATGAGCTGCAGGGGCATCAGCAGGTCATCGTAGTCATCCAGACGCACCACATAGTCGGCCACGCCATCGGGCACCACAGCATCCCGGGTGGTGAAGAGCAGGACCTTCGCGCCGCGGCTCTTGGTCTCCTTGGCGTTGGAGATGGTCTTTTCGTAGACCTGCTTCTGGGTGGCAAGGGCGATCACCGGCACGCCGTCTGTTACCAGACTGATGGTGCCATGCTTGAGTTCACCCGCCGCATAAGCATCCGAGTGGACATAGCTGATCTCCTTCAGCTTCAGGCTGCCCTCCAGCGAGAGCGAATAGTCGAACCCGCGGCCGATGAAGAAGCAGCTCTGGGTATTGACGAAACGGCTGGCCAGATACTTGATCTGCTCGCAATCGGCCAGGCGGGGCTTGATGACCTCCCCAGCCCGGAGCAGCTCTGCCGTCAGGCGGCGGATCTCGGCATCGGTCTGCATTCCCCGGGCATAAGCCAGCCGCAGGGCGAACAGGTAGAGCACGCACATCTGCACCATGTAGGCCTTGGTGGAGGCCACGGCGATCTCAGGGCCGGCATAGGTGTACATGACATAGTCCGCCGCGCGGGCAATGCTGCTGCCCACCACGTTCACAATGGCCAACACCGGCACACCCCGGCTCTTGGCCAGCTTGAGGGCTGCCAGCGTATCGCTGGTCTCGCCGGACTGGCTGATGATGATGACCAGATCCTCCGGCTTCAGGATGGGGGCGCGGTAGCGGAACTCGCTGGCGATATCCACCTCTGCGGGCACCCGCGCCAGCGCTTCGATGGCGGTCTTGCCCACCATACCGGCGTGCATGGCTGTGCCGCAGCCTACCAGATGCACTGTGCCGATGCTGCGCAGCCGCTCATCCGTCAGCTCAGGAACGCGCAGATCGGGCAGACCGTTCTCCACACGGGGGCTCACCGTGGCCGTGATGGCCGCAGGCTGTTCGTTGATCTCCTTCAGCATGAAGTGCGGGTAGCCGCCCTTTTCAGCGGCTTCCTGATCCCAGTTGGCGGTCAGAACTTCCCGCTCCACCGGCTCCGCGAACTCATTGTAGAAGCGGATGCCGTCGGCGTTCACCACCGCCATGTCCCCCTCTTCCAGCACGCTGTACCGGCGGGTATATTTCAGCAGCGCCGGGATATCCGACGCAATAAAGTTTTCCTCTTCGCCCCAGCCCACGATGAGCGGGCTCTCCCGCTTGACCGCGAACAGGGTATCCGGGAAATCCCGGAACAGGACAGCCAGCGCATAGCTGCCCCGCACCATAGCCAGCAGCAGTGCGCAGAGCTTTGAGGGGCTCGCCCTCATAACAGCTGTCGATGAGCTTGACCAGGACCTCGGTGTCGGTCTCGCTCTCAAAGGTATAGCCCTTGGCCATGAGCCGCTCCTTCAGCACGCCATAGTTCTCGATGATGCCGTTGTGGACGATGCTCACCCGGGGCGTGGAATGCGGGTGGCTGTTCACATCGCTGGGTTCCCCGTGGGTTGCCCACCGGGTATGGCCGATGCCGCAGCCGCTCCGGGCCAGAGCCTCCACCGCCAGCCGCTTGCGCAGCTCAGCCAGACGGCCCTTGCTCTTGACCACCCGGATGCCGCCCTCCAAAGCCAGCGCCACACCGGCGGAATCATAGCCGCGGTACTCCAGCTTTTCCAGACCATCCAGCAGAACATCCTGTGCATTCCGTTTTCCAACATAACCAACAATGCCACACATACAAAACACCTCCATGCCGACAGCCCGGCGCAAAAAACGCGCGCAGCACAGCTGTCAGCCTCCTGTAACAGTTTATGTTCTTGTATGGCTTTCTTTGAGGGGATCTGTTACGGTATCACTGCCGATTTTTGCCCCTCTCTGCGGCTGGTATAGCCCATGGTCAGCCGGAGAAACATCCGCCGAATTTTTCGATGATTCCTCTCCTCGTCACCCTCACGGCTGTCACCCGTGTGGCCCGGCGCTTTGTGTCAGCTAGTGGTAGACATCACTCCTCTCAATTAGAATCCTCTTAGACAAAGCCCTGCTATTAAACCCCACCGTCATCCCTTCGGGATGACACCGCCCCTACTAGGGGCGGCCTTGGCAGAGCAATACAGTTTGTGTATATAGGGAAACTTTACGAAATGCCAAGGGCCCCACTATTAGGGGGGCTGGCGGGCGTAAGCCCGCCTGAGGGGTTTGACCCATTATCTTTTTTCCCAGCATCTTATGCAGCTTCGGCCGCCACACCAGCTGATACACCTGCAGCAGGTTGTGGAGCGCCCGGTCATACAGCAGAAAAGGCAACGTTGCCCATGGCAAGGGTGGCCAGCGAGACCGCCAGCGCGGTGGTCTTCAGCTCCTGCGAAATGCTGCCCGCAGGCACCAGCAGCAGCACCAGCCCGTACATGGCCAGCACGGCACCGTTGCAGAGCAGCAGCTTGCACAGCACCCGCACCAGCGGCAGACGGATGCGCTCAAACCGGGGCTTGACCAGACCGGGTAATACCCCAGCAGGAACACAAAGACCAGCGCCACCTCCTTATCCGGCACAAAGAGCAGGCTCAGCAGGCTCACCGCGCCGTAGGCCGTCAGGGCCATCGTCCGGCCGCACTCCACGCAGACCGTGGCGATGAGGAGGCTGGCCACCGCCGGGGCAATGAACATCAGCACCGGCACCACGGCCCCCAGCAGCATCAGGGCCACGCTCAGGGCAGCCGCCATGCCGCAGTAGGCCATCGCCCAGCTCTTGCGGCCCTTCACGGCAGCTCCCAGCGCACCGGCTGGTTCTCCGGGTCCAGCGGCTCCACCGCATGGCGCAGGCCCAGGATCATAATATTGTCGATCAGGCTCTTGTTCAGCTTGACATCCAGCATCCCGTAGGCGCGCACCAGATCGTTTCGTTTGCCGCAGCCAGCGACTGCCGCCGGGCATTTTCCAGTGCAGCATCGGGGTCCTCGACCCCATTGACCAGATACACATTGTACCGCTCGGCCCGCTTGTCATCGGCCACACGGCCCGCCTTATCCAGCAGGTAGAACACCCGCCCGATGCAGCTGCCGATATAGCGCATACTCTTGCGCTGGCTGTTCTCATCGGTGGCAAGCGTGGAGTAGAGCGCACCGTAGATGTTGCTCATAGGCTCGGCAACCTCGGTGTAGTTCTTGGCGTTCAGGTTCATCTGAACGATCGCCTGCTCCTGCTCCTGTTCAAACAGCCGTTCCAGCGCGGGGTTCTCCTGCACAGCCTTTTCGTAGGCGCGGCGGAGCAGGATGCGGTCGATGGTACGCTTCACCCGCTGTTTGAAGGGCAGCTCGTCACTGCGGCGGTCCTGCAGCTTATGCCAGCCCAGCAGCACCTCCACCTGCGCGGCCAGCCGGATGCCCTGGGTCTGGCACATCATCGGCCTCCAGCAGAGCGTCCAGGGCAGGCGCACCTTTTTGCAGGTCGCCTCCCGCCCGGCCAGGCTGTCTGACAGCAGTGCAAACAGAACCCCGTTGTGCTGCAGCAGACTGCACGAGTAGAGCCCGTAGGTCGTGTTCAGCTGATACTGCACGCCCCGCAGATACCATTGGTAGATATTATAATCCCGGATGGTAAGCTCCGGAAGATAAGGCCGCATCCGACCGTCCATGTCTTTTTGTTCTCCTGTTTACTTTTTCTTAAACTCAACGGTACGCTTCCCGTCAAAGCCCTGCTTGGGCATCGGCTTTGCCTTGTGCTCAAACTTGGGGGCCTCATAGTACATATACAGCTGGCAGGGGATCATACCGTTGTACATCTTGCGGCGCTTGTTGGCGCGCTTGCCGTAGTGGCTCTCAAACTCCATGTCGGCAGTGATGGCGTACAGGCCCGCGCAGGGATGTTCGGCCATCTGCTGGCCCAGGGTGCGGGCCAGCTTGGCGGCACCCTCGATGGTGTTCATCCGCTCGCCGTACGGGGATTGGTCAGAACGATGGCTTCGGGCTTTGCCGCAAAGTCAGCGACATCGGCCACCTCAAAATGGCAGCGCTTTTCCACACCGGCCAGCTTGGCGTTGGCATTGGCCAGTGCCACGGCGGCGGGGTCGATATCGTAGCCAAAGGCCTCAAAGCCCACATCCAGCTTGGACTCTGCCAGCGCTTTCTGACGCTGCTCGGCCCAGAGGGAAGCGGGCACAAAGCTGTAACGCTCGGCGGCAAAGCGGCGCTTGAGGCCGGGGGCAATATTCATGGCCTTCTGGGCAGCCTCGATCAGCAGGGTACCGCTGCCGCAGAAGGGATCTTCCACCAGACTGTCGCGGCGGACACGGCCCAGGTCGGCAATGGTCGCGGCCAGCGTCTCACGGATGGGGGCTTCCATGGCGTTGCGGCGGTAGCCGCGCTTGTGCAGGCCCTCGCCGGTGGTATCCAGCATGATCTCGCAGACATTCTTGCGCAGCATGAAGCGGATCTTGTACTCCGCGCCGGTCTCGGGCAGAACAGAGGTATGATGCTTGTTCATCAGGCGCTTGACCACAGCCTTTTTGATGATGCTCTGGCAGGCAGGCACGCTGGTGAGCTGGCTGTTCAGGGAAGAGCCGGTCACAGGGAAAGCGGCGTCGGCGGGCAGTAGCTCTTCCCAGGGGATGCTGTACACGCCGTCAAACAGCTCATCGAAGGTGGAAGCGGGGTAGGTGTTGAGGAGCAGCATCACGCGCTCCACCGTGCGCAGGTTCAGGTTGGCGGCAGCGATCATCTCCGGCCCGCCCGCAAAGGTCAGGCGGCCATCCCCTACCCGGATGTTCTCGGCCCCGATGCGGGTCAGCTCAAATTTCGCAGTTGCCTCGCAGCCAAAGAAGCAGGGTGCGATCAGTTCAAATTTTGCAGGCATTCTGGTTCCTTTCTTGTCCGTGGGCGTTGCCGCACCACCAAAAAACAGGCCCGCCCCGCTGGGGCAGGCCAGGTTCGTTCTATGGCTCAGCGGCCGCGGCGAGAGCGCGGTGCATAACCGCCGCCGCGGCGGTTGTTGGTCTCGTGGTCGAGGTCGGCCATCTTCTCCTCGCTCTGGCTCTTGAAGCGGCTCATCATATCCTCAAAGCTGAGGTTGTCGCTCTTGGCCGGGGCCTTGGGCTGCCACACGCGGGGGGCAGCGTCCCGGGCAGGGCCGCGCCCGCCCTCACGAGGGGGCCGTCCGCCGCCGCGGGAATTGCCGAAATGGCCGCCCTCGCGGGGCCGTTCTGGCGCGGGCCGCCGGGCCGGGGCCCACGGTCACTGCGCGGCTGACGGGGTGCCTGCGACAACAGCCGCTTGATGGACAGCGCGATCTTGCCGTCCGGTGCAATATTGATGACCTGCACCTTCACAGCATCGCCGTCGTGCAGCACCGTGTTGATATCCTGCACATATTCATTGGACACCTCGGAAATGTGGACCATGCCCGATTTACCCTCAGGCAGCGCAACAAACGCGCCAAAGGGCTTTACGCCGGTCACACGGCCTTCCAGTACGTTCCCTACCTCAATTGCCAAAACTCAATACTCCTTGCTCTCTTTTTTGTGGGGGCACCGGGTCTGTCCGCAGAGCTGCCCGGCGGTGTGCCCTCAGTTGCCGGTCACATCCACAAAGATGCGCTCGTTGGGGGCTGCGTAGTTGTAAGAATCCCGGGCGACCCACTCGGTCACATCGTCAGCATCGCCACTGAGGATGCGCTTCATCTCCTCGTTCTGGGTCTTTTGCTGTTCGATCTGCTCGCTCAGCGTCTGCAATTCCGCACGCCGGGAGCTGATGGACACCTGATTGGAGATGTAGGCCACCAGCATACTCAACAGCAGCAGAATGAAGAAAAGACGAAGGATCGTCCGCACAAACGGGCTGCGTCTGCGCTTTTTCCGGGTGGTATTTGCCATTTTTCAGCGCCTCCTGTGCTCAGCAGGCCCGAAACGCCTGTACTCTTACTTTGATACGTTAGAATTATACAACAACCGCCGTGTGCTTGGCAAGTTCTTTTTCGGTTTTTTTGCGCTTCTTTTTTGCGCGCGGCGCGCTCTGGCCTGCTCCACCCGGTTTTTGCGGGCTGCTGCCAGCGGTGCAATGCCCGCCGGGCCAGCCGGAGCGGTCCCGCCGCCAGCCAGAACAGCCCCTGTTCCAGTGCCTGCAGGGCAGGCCGCAGAAGCCGTTCGGCCCCAAAAGCACAGAGAAAGGCGCTGCCCGGCATATACCACCGCAGCACGCCCCCGGCGCTCAGGGCGGCGGCATAGCTCTGCAGCCCCAGCAGGACAGCCCCCACAAGGGCCATATCCGGCAGGAACGCCGCCCGCCCCTGACCGGAAACACCGCGCGCACGCTGCCCAGCACAAGACCCAGCAGGGCACAGGCAGCCGCCTCCTGCCCAATGAGCGCGGGCGCAAGGGCCGGTGCCATCAGCGGAGCAGCCGGGACAGAAAGCCGCCCGGGGTGCGCGCGGCGGTGTACTCCACCGTGTCGATGCGGCCCGTCAGCTTCACTTCCCCGCTGTCGAGGTCAAGGCTGGTCACGTTGAGCTGTGCCCCGGCCAGCTGCAGCACGCCCCGGGCTGTTTCAATGGCGGCGCTCTCCGCGTTGCACTGCAGCACCCGTCTGACTCCTGTTACCGTCAGCTTTTCCCGGTTCTCCAGGATGAGGTCGCTGTTCCCCGCCTGCTCTGCCATGCACCTCTCCCCCTTCTGGTGAAGGTTATGCAAACAGCTTGCGGGATAGAACCTCTCCGTCAGCCCTTCGGGCTGCCATCTCTCCTGATAGGCGAGGCAAGAATGCAGCAGCATAAACCTTTAGCGGCCCCTATTAGGGGAGCTGGTGCAAAGCACCTGAGAGGTTATTCCGAAATGATCTCGTACATCTCCCGGGCCACATCCTTGGTGCGGGGCTCCACGTCAGAGAGCACCTTTACCTTGATGGGCCGGTTGCCGAAGGTGACCTCGATGATGTCCCCTTCCTTGACCGCCTGGCTGGCCTTGGCGATCTTGCCATTGATGAGGATGCGGCCCGCATCGGCCACCTCATTTGCCACGGTGCGGCGCTTGATGAGCCGCGAAACTTTCAGGTATTTATCCAGTCTCATGTTATGATCCTCCAGAAAAGCAGGCCCTCTCCATCATTGCGCTTTGTCCGCCGCCGCACCTCCGGACAGGGGAGCCGGCAACGCGAAGCGTTGACTGAGAGGTTTTACAAAAAAACCGCCGGAACCACTGCGGCCCCGGCGGCAAAGATCAAACTTACAGGGTATCCTTCAGAGCCTTGCCCGGCTTAAAGACAATGCTCTTGGAAGCAGCGATGGTAATGGGCTCACGGGTGCGGGGGTTGATGCCCTGGCGCTCTGCGCGCTCACGGATCTCAAAAGTGCCAAAGCCGGAGATGGTGATCTTCTCACCCTCAGCCATTGCCTTGCTCAGTGCGTCGAAAGCGGCGTTGACAGCCAGCTCGGCGCTCTTCTTGCTCATCTCGGTGTTTGCTGCAACCTGTGCGATCAGATCGGTCTTGGTCATAATGGGGTACCTCCACAAAATTTTACTCAGCTTTTTCTATCAGACAGTGGCAGGGCGTTCCTGCTCGTCTGAATCTTCGGTCTTTTGCAGCAGCTCCTGACGGAACCGCCCGGATGCAAAGGTCAGCGCCTCTTCGGCGTCCACACCGGCCAGCCGCATGGCATTGGCCGCTGCAAACAGCAGCGCCCCGGCCCGCTCGGCGGCATTTTCCGGCACCGCTTCCTCCCAGCCTCGCTCGGCAGCCTTCAGGGCAGCGGCGGCATCCTCTGCCGTCTGCGCAAACGCGCCCTTGCGGGCGGCACGCTTCTGCATCTTCTGGGCATACATGAGGGCCGGCAGGGTGGCTGGCACCGTGTTCAGCTCGTCGGCCAGGGTGGTGCGGCCCTTTTCCTTATTCTTGAGCGCATCCCAGCCATTTATACCGGCATTTTCAGCCGCCGAAGAGGCAAATGTTCGGGTGCCGGAACACCAGCTTCTCGCACACCTCCCGGCAGACCTGCTCGAAATCGAACCGGCCCCGCTCTTCCTCAATGACGGTATGGAACGCCACCTGCATGAGCACGTCGCCCAGCTCCTCGCGCATCATGGCCGCGTCGTCGGCATCAATGGCTTCCAGCGCCTCGCAGGTCTCCTCCAGAAAGTTCTTCCGGATGGAAGCGTGGGTCTGCACCTTATCCCAGGGGCAGCCGTTTTCTCTGTCACGCAGAATACGGATGATCTGCAGCAGATCCTCCGCCGTGTAGCGTTCCCGTTCAGGCCAGTCCTGCATGGGTGCACTCCCCTTTCCTCTGCTCAAAAACCTGAGCTCGATTGTACCGCAGAATCTGCGATTTTTCAAGGGGACAAGCGCATTTTCCGGCTTTTCATTTCAATTGTTTCCAGAATTTTCACACTTTGCCCTGTTTCTGTGCAAAAAGGGCGGCATCCCCTACGGGGACACCGCCCTTTCAAGGCTTTTTGCGTTACAGCTGTGCGCCGCACTTGTTGCAGAACAGCGCATCCTCAGAGACCGGCGCGCCGCACTGGGGGCAGGTCTTTTTTCCGTGTCAGGCTTTTTGTCCTTTTCCACGGTCGGCTCAACGGTGATGCCGCTGTCCTCGGCGGGCTCCTCGTCCAGATCATGGGTAATGACCTCGGCAGCGGGGCCAAGGCTCTCTTTGAGGGCGTTCAGATCTGCCTCGATGCTGCTGATCATCTCGATATACTTATCCACAAGGGGCTGGTTCTCCTCGTTGCCCTTGGCCAGGCTGTAGACCAGTGCACCCAGCTGACGCTGTGCCCGGGCAAGCTTGGTCTGTTCCGAGACGATCTTTGCCTGCGTTCTGCCGCGCTCTGCCAGATCCATGGCGGCATTGCGGCCCTTTTCCGCATATTCCAGACCCATTTCCTTGATCTTATTGAAATCCATAATGACACCTCTCTTACGGGCATAGGCCCTGTGTGTGCTGTCAGATGATGGTTTCATTATAGCGCACTCAGGCACTGATTGCAACGAATCCCTCACAACTTTTACAGTTTCGTGCGGATTTGGAAACAGTTTTTTCGCATTTGGACAAGAGGATGGAACATTTTCCCCGCAGAGCGCGATTTTATTTTACGGCACTGCCGTAGAACTCCCGCAGCATACTGTCGGCGGGCAAAAGCTCCAGATCCAGCGGGACCACGTGCTCAAAGCGGCGGGCAGTCTCGTCCCAGAGCTCTGCGTTGTGGCCCTCCAGCGTGAACTGGCGGCGCACGATGCCCAGCAGCCTGGAGATCAGGCCCAGCTCATAGGTAAAGGAGGTGTCCAGCAGAAAAGTCCGCCGTGGTCTTGAAGCCCTTGATATACCGGGTCTCGCCGTCCAGCACCCGGTCCCACATGGCAAGGGTCTTTTTTCGGGGCTGCGGCCCCGGGGGCGGCAGCGTCCCGCAGGGTGCGGCGGCACAGGCGGATGTCCTGGGTGTTGATGACCCGGCGGCCGTCGATGGCATATTCCTCCCGCAGGCCGGCGTAGATGCGGTAGACATCCTCCGCAGGCACAAGGCCGGTGAGCTCCGGGTTCAGGGCATGGATACCTTCCACGATGCAGACACCGCCCTGCAGGTCCACGGCCTCGGTCTCGTCGGAGCGCCGCTCGTTGGCAAAATCATAGATGGGCAGGGTGGTCTTGCCCGTCTCGCTCAGCTCATGCAGGCACTGCCGGACAAGGGGCAGGTCCATGGTATCGGGATTTTCGTAATCCAGGGTGCCATCGGGCAGGCGGGGGTAGAACTCCGCCCCACGGAAAAAAAATTATCCAGGCTGACCACATGGGCGTATGTTCCCTGCCGGATCAGCTCCTCGGCCAGCTTGTGGGCACTGGTGGTCTTGCCGCTGGCCGACGGGCCGGTGAGCATGACGATCTTGGTGCCGGAAAGGCGCACCTTTTCGGCGGCGTACTTCACGCGGTCGCGGTAGCTCTGCTCACTCAGGGCTGCAAGTTCCTGCGGACTGCGGGCGGCAACGTTGTACAGCCCGACTTCAACCAGACGTTTCGGGACCCAAATCGTGATCATAAAAATCAGCCACTCCTTTTTTGCGCTCCAGTACCTCCGCAAAGCGCTGGATATACTCTGTCGGATACTTGAAATTGAAGATGCGCTGCATCCGTCGGCCGCCGTCGGCCACCAGCTTGGTGCTGCCGCCTGCTCCGGCCGAAAGGATGGTCTGGACTTCCTCCATGATATAGATATTATAGTACCCCTCGTGGCCCGGCTTGCACCAGCCCACATTTTCCAGATTCTGCAGGGTGTTTTTCTGGCGGTAGAGGTAATAGGGGCGATATCCTGCATCGGCCAGCAGCTGGCATTTTTCCAGCATGGCCGCTACGTCTGCATAGTCGTTCTCCTTCTGGTCCTCGATGACGATGCGGGAGGCCCGCTTGAGGGTCAGGGTGTGAACGGTGATGTTCTCAGGGTCCAGCGCGATGGCCTGCCGCAGGCTGTGCTCAAAGCCCGCGACCGTATCGCCGGGCAGGCCCGCGATGAGGTCCATGTTGATGTCCTCATGGCCCGCCCTCCGGGCATCGGCATAGCAGTCCAGGATATCCTGCGCCGTGTGCCTGCGGCCAATGCCCGCCAGCACCTCGTCCGAGAAGGTCTGGGGGTTGATGGAAATACGGGTGGCACCGTACTCTTTGATGACAGCCAGCTTTTCAGCATCGGTGCAGTCAGGGCGGCCCGCCTCCACCGTGTACTCCACCACCTTGGAAAGGTCAAAGTTCTCCCGCACCGTGCCCATGAGCTGGCGGAGCTGGTCAGCGGACAGGCTGGTGGGGGGGTGCCGCCGCCGATATAGATGCTGCACAGCTTCAGTCCCGCCTTGTCGGCCTGCTCCCGGATGGCCTCCACCTCTCTGCACAGGCAGTCCACATAGGGCTGCACCAGCTTGCGGTCCCGGTCAAGGTTGCAGCTGACAAAGCTGCAGTAGCTGCACCGGGAGGGGCAGAACGGGATGCCGAGATACAGGCTGTACGTTTTGGGGGTGCTGCCCAGCTTCAGGATGGGTTCCTGCAGGTCGGCGATGGCCTTGGCCATGTCGTACTTCTGCCGGGAGCAGTCGAAGCGCTCCAGAAAGAACCGGTCGATGTCAGCTTCGGTCCAGCCCGCGGCCCGCTTGTCGTGGATGAGCCGCACCGGGCGCACGCCGGTCATCTTGCCCCAGGGCGGGCGGATGCCGGTCCAGCTCCGTAGCAGGTCATAGGTCAGGCTGGCAAGGGTGAACTCCACCGTCTCGCCGCCTGCTTCCACGGGGCGGGGCAATGGAGCCGCCGCATCCCTGCTCTGGCCCTGCTCCCGCACCATGGCGTACAGACTATCCTTTTTTCTCGGCCCAGACACAGTCCTCGCCCTCTTCCGGCGGGGTAAGAGGGTAAGCGGAGCCATAGGGTAAAACAGGCGCACCAGATGCTCCACCTCGTAGCCGGAGGGCAGGCCGGTAATATAAATCTTCATGTTTTTCTCTCTTTATCCTTAAAAGTCCGCATTCCCGCCGCGCAGAGCGCTGCGGATATAGTAATTGTTCGTCAGTTCCTCGCCAAAGGTGGAAAAATCCCCGTGGCCGGGCAGCAGCTGGGTCTCTTTTGGGATGGGCAGGCCCGCCAGCTTGCGCAGGCTGGCATCCATTTTCTGCATATTGCCGCCCTCCAGATCGGTGCGGCCAATGCTGCCCTGGAACACGGTATCGCCCACAAAGAGGTAATCCCCGCACAGCAGCACCACACCGCCCTCGGTATGGCCGGGGGTGTGCCAGACGGTAAAGGTCAGCTCATCCACGGTGAGCTTTTCCCCTTCCGCATAGCCGCTGTCCGCGCTTTTCAGGGGAAAGAGCTGGCTGCCCCTGCAGTCGGCAGGCTCACAGTAGATCCTGGCCTTCCACTCCCGGCTCAGCACCCCTGCACTGCCCACATGGTCATAGTGGCCGTGGGTGCAGAGGATAGTGGTGAGCGTTGCGTTGTTCTCTTTGAAAATTTTATCGTACTCCTGCACTTCAGCGGCGGGGTCAATGACCACTGCATGGCCCGCATCGGAGATCAGGACAAAGCTGTTGGTATAAAGCGGCGCAGCGCCGAGAAGATGAAATGCTTTCATATCCTATATCCTTCTAATTATTCAGATGTTCCGGCTTTGCCGGGGGCGGGCCGTTACGAGTGGTGCGCCCACTCGTCCGTGTCGATGACAATGGTGCAGGGCCCCTCGTTCACCAGCGACACCTGCATATGCGCGCCGAACTCGCCGTGCTGCACGTCCTTCAGACCGTGCCGGTTCATCTCGGCAAGGAACAGCTCGTAGGCATCCACCGCAAGCGGGGCCCGGGCCGCTTTGATAAAGCTGGGGCGGTAGCCCTTTTTCGTGTCGCCGTAGAGCGTGAACTGGCTGACCACCAGTGCCGAATAGCCCAGGTCCTTTGCACTGAGGTTCAGCTTGTCGTTTTCGTCCTTGAAGATGCGCAGGCCCGCACACTTATCCGCCAGCTTGGGCACGATGTCCAGCGTATCGGTATCCCGGACACCCAGCAGGATGACCAGGCCGGGGCCGATGGAACGGGGCTCCCCGCCGTTGACCCGGACAGAAGCGGAGGACACTGCCTGAATGACTGCACGCATGGTTTAACTCCTTGTCACTTTGAGCACATCCTTAACCTTGGACAGACGCGCCACCACACGGTTGAGGTGCTCGGTATTGTTGATGCCGATGGTCAGGCTGACCACGGCGCAGTTGTTTTCCACCTGACGGGCGTTCATGGTGTAGATGGGCACCCGGATATCGGCCAGAGCGCTCAGCACATCCCGCAGCAGCTCGTTGCGGTCCAGCGCCACGATCTCAAGGCCGGCCTTGTAGCTGTCCTTGACGCTGTCGGCCCAGTAAGCCTTGACCCAGCGGGGGGCGTTGGTGGGGTCCTTCATGCTGGAGATGGCATTGACACAGCTCTGCTTGTGGATGGACACGCCAAAGCCGCGGGTGATGAAGCCCACGATGGGGTCGCCGGGCAGCGGACTGCAGCACTTGGCAAACTTGATGGGGGTGTTGTCAAAGCCTTCCACCACCACACCGTCGGTGGCGTGGACCTTGCTCAGATCCACCCTGGCCAGCTGCTCGTTCTTGCCCTCCTCGCTCTTCCGCTTCTGCCACTCTTCCTTCAGCTTTGGGCAGGCAGTTTGCAATGGTGATGCCGCCGTAGCCGATGGCGGCATACAGCTCCTCGGCGTTGTTCTGGCGCAGGCGGCGGCAGTAGCTGCCGATAAATTCATCCAGCTCGTCGTCGGGGATGAAGATCATCTCCCGGCGCAGCTCCCGGGCCAGCGTGTCGCGGCCCTCCTGGATGTTCTCCTCCCGGCGCATCTTCTTGAACCAGTTGCGGATCTTGTTCTTGGCCTCGCTGGTGCCCACGATCTTCAGCCAGTCGCGGCTGGGGCCCTTGTCCGCCGGGCCGAGGATGACTTCAATGATCTCGCCGGTGGAAACAACATGGTCAATGGGCACCATCCGGTTGTTGACCTTGCAGCCCACCATCCGGTTGCCGACGGCGGAGTGGATGGCATAGGCAAAGTCGATGCAGGTGGCACCCGTGGGCAGGTTGATGACATCGCCCTTGGGGGTAAAGGCAAAGACCTCCTCGGGCAGCAGGTCGCTCTTCAGGTCATGGAGCAGGTTGCCGGAGTCTTCGCTGACGCGCTGGTTTTCCAGCAGCTGGCTGACCCAGGCCAGGCGCTCGTCCAGCTTATCGTGGCCATCCAGCCCTTCCTTGTACTTCCAGTGGGCGGCAACGCCGTACTCTGCCTGTTCATCCATCTCGCGGGTACGGATCTGCACCTCAAAGGGGATGGCTTCGCGGCCAATCACAGTGGTGTGCAGGCTCTGGTAGCCGTTGGGTTTGGGGGTGGAGATATAATCCTTGAAGCGGTTGGGCAGCGGGTGGTACATATCGTGGATGAGGCCCAGGGTGCTGTAGCACTCAGCCAGCGTATCCAGAATGACACGGACGGCATAGATATCGTAGATCTCATCGAAGGACTTGTTCTGCATGATGGTCTTGCGGTAGATGCCGTAGATGCTCTTGACCCGGCGCTTGATGGTGGCACCCTCGATGCCGCTCTCCTTCAGCCGCTGCTCGATGACACCGGACACTCTGGCAAGGAACTCCTCCCCCGCGCGCTCGCTCAGCATCTTGCTGATCTCCTCGTAGCCCACAGGGTCAAGGTATTGCAGACTGCGGTCCTCCAGCTCCTCCTTGATGTTGGAAATGCCGAGGCGGTGGGCGATGGGGGCATAGACCTCCATCGTCTCCAGGGCCTTGTCGCGGCGCTTCTGCTCAGGCCAGGCATCGCCGGTGCGCATATTGTGCAGCCGGTCGCACAGCTTTATCATCATCACGCGGACATCCTGGCTCATGGCCAGCAGCATCTTGCGCAGGTTCTCGGCCTGCAGCTCCTCAATGTTGGAGAACTGGATCTTGGTCAGCTTGGTCACGCCGTCCACCAGCAGGGCCACTTCCTTACCAAAGGCGGCGTTCAGGTCCTCCAGCGTGGTGGGGGTATCCTCCACTACGTCATGGAGCAGGGCGGCGGCAATGCTCTCCGAATCCATGCCCAGATCCAGCACCAGGCGGGCCACGGCCAGCGGGTGGCAGATGTAGGGGCTCGCCGCTGCGGCGGCAGACCCCGTTGTGCGCCTTGTTGGCAAGGTCATAGGCCTTGGTGATCATCTCCATGTTGTAGGCCTTGCCGCTGGCCTTGATGGCCTCGCAGAGCTTCTCCCAGGTAACGATCTCAGGCCGCACCTCGCTGGGCAGAGCACCCTCGGGCGCATCGGCCGGCAGGGCCGTGGCGTTCACGGTAGACACCTCCGGCACCGGCTGATGCAGATGCGTTTTTGCGGAGTAAAGATCCTCCGCCGGTTTCTTTCCCTCTGGCATATTTTTACTCCTCCAGACATTTCAGGATGGGGGCATCGGCCAGGTTTTTCTTGCCTGCCGTGGGAACCAGCTCCCAGAACTTTGCCCCGCCGCGCTCCACGGCGGCGATCAGGCCCACCTGTTCCAGGGCCGTCAGGGCCACCAGCGTTTTGCCGGTCTGCTCCTCGCCCAGCTTTGCGCACAGGGGCTGCAGATCCTCGGCGTGCCAGCGCCGGGCCTGCAGTTCCCGGTAAACGGTAATGATATCACTACGCTCCGGTGCAATCAGGGCGCGCTGCTGGGCAGTCAGCGGGCTGCCGCGGCGCAAAGCCTGCACCAGCGCGGTCTGCTGGGCGGCGGCGTTGCCAAAGCCCGCCGGGTGCAGCTCCAGAATGCGTCCCGAAAGCTGCGCGCCCCGGGCGGCCTCGTAAACCGAGAGGCTCAGGGCCGCGTCCACCACATCGCCGGTGGCATAAGGCAGCTGCTCCGGGTGCATCCCGAACCAAACCGCATAGATGCAGGCATTGCCCTGTCGCAGGCGCAGGCGGCAGTGCCGCCCCTCCGAGACAGGGTAGACTCCCTCCACCACGGCCTTTTCCAGCAGGAACACCGGGGCGGGGTTTTCGGCACCGTAGGGAGCCAGCTGGTCCAGCCGCCGGACAGATTCCACGGTGATGCGGTCGAGATGGATGGACAGGTCGCATTCCAGCGGCGGGGTCACCAGCACCGGGCACTCCCGGGCGGCCCACTCGTTCAGGCGGCGGCGCAGCTCCGGCAGGTTCTCCTCCCGCACCGAAAGGCCCGCCGCCATGGCGTGGCCGCCGAAGCGGAGGAGAAGATCCTCACAGGAGGCAATGCAGGCGTGCAGGTTGAAGCCCTGCACACTGCGGCCGCTGCCCTTGCCCTCGCCGTGCTCATCAATGGTCACCACGATGACCGGACGGCCGGTCTTTTCCACCAGCCGGGATGCCACGATGCCAATGACACCGGGATGCCAGTCCCGGCCCCAGATCAGGATGACCCGGTCCTCCAGAATGGCGGGTTCGGCCTCCAGCTGGGCCTGCGCGGCCTTGGCGATCTCGCCCTCGGTCTCCTGCCGGGCGGCGTTGATCTCGTTGAGTTTATGGGCCAGCTCGGCAGCGCGTTCCTCATCCTCACACAGCACCAGCTGCAGGGCGGTCACAGCGCTGTCCATCCGGCCCGCCGCGTTGATGCGGGGGGCAATGGCATAGCTGACATTCTCGGCGGTCACGGGCTTGCCGCCCAGCCCCACCTCATCCAGCAGAGCCAGAAGGCCGGGCCGGTCGAGTGCTGCAGCAGGTGCAGGCCCGCTTTGACCAGGGTGCGGTTCTCTCCGGTCAGGGGCATCACGTCTGCCACGGTGCCCACAGCGGCCAGGTCGCCGCAGTAATCCAGCATTTCCTCCGGGGTGCAGTCGTCCAGCGCGCAGCGCAGCTTAAAGGCCACACCTGCGCCGCACAGCCCTTTGAAGGGGCTGGTATCATCCTCCCGGCGGGGGTCCACCACGGCAACGGCTTTAGGCAGAGTATCATGGGGCAGATGGTGATCGGTGACGATCAGGTCCACCCCCAGTGAAGCCGCAAACTCAGCCTCCTCCAGCGCGGAGATGCCGTTGTCCACCGTCACGATGAGCTGGCAGCCCTTATCGTGGATGGACTGGATGGCATTTTTGGAAAGGCCGTAGCCATCGCCTTCGCGGCTGGGCAGCATACACTTGACGTTGGCTCCCATTCCCTTGAGGTGCTGGTAGAGCAGGGCGGTGGCGGTTACGCCATCCACATCGTAGTCGCCAAAGACAACAATGGTCTCTTCCCGGTCGATGGCATCGAGGATGCGGGCACAGGCCTTGTCCATGTCGGTCAGGAGCATGGGGTCGGTCAGTTCCTCCTCGCCCGACAGCAGGGTCAGGGCCTCGGCGGGGTCGGTGATGCCGCGCGCGGCCAGAATGCCTGCCAGCAGGCCAGCCTCTTTCTGCTGTGCGGCCAGTGTCATCTGATATTTTTCCTCGCTCCACGACTCCCCATCCATCGTTTCCATGGCGCGGTTTTCCAGCTCCTCGGTGCTCTGCTGGGCAATGGCCGCGGTCAGCTCCTTCAGGGCAGAGCGGTCCAGCGGCTTCAGGTTCCAGGCCCGGTAGGTCATCGCAGTCCCTCCCCGGTCAGGCCGTCGTTGGCCAGCATCCCCTCCAGGGCTGCGATCTCGCTGGAAACATCCATGGCCACGTCAGAAAGCAGGTTATCATACAGGTTGCTGTAAGCCTGATTCAGGGTGTGCAGGATGCCCGCGATGTCCCGGCGGATGGTCTCTGCATTTTCGCCCTGCTGGCCCTGCACATCGTTGTAGGTGTGCAGCAGCTTGAGGGTGGTGGGGATATAGTATTCCGCAAAGCGGCGGGCCTTGGGCAGGCTTTCCGGGTGCGCTTCCAGCCACTCGCAGATGGCGGTGGTGGTCTTTTGCATCGTTTCCAGCTCTTCCCGCGCCTGCGCGTCCTGCATGAGCTGCTGCTCTTTCTCCAGCACCTTGGCAAAGCGGCGGGCCGTTTCGAGGTTGATGGGCGTTTCGGCAGTTTCCCCTGCTCAGGCTTGCGGGGGCGGGCTGAGGCTCCGGGCGCTCCTGGCGGCGCGGTAATCCTCCGCCGTCAGGTACACAGTCTCCGTTTTCTCATCCAGCCATGCATTCAGCCAGCCCTTGCGGATGCTTTTTTTCAGCCGCTTGAGCGTTTTTTTCTTCTTCTGGTGGGTCAAATCGGCCAGCATCTCCACCGGCAGGCCCTTGCCGCCGTCCATGCTGTCGGCAAGATCGGCCAGCTGGCCCATCTGCCTGCCCGCTTCCTCTGGGAAACGCCGCAGGCCGCCATCCAGCCAAAGCCCGCCGTTGCAAGGCCCAGCACGCTGCTGACGATGCCCAGCACGTTGTAGGCGGTGTTCATAACGTAGTCCGTGCCCGTCATCTGGATGCCGCCGCCCTCAGTAGCTGACACTACAACGTCACCCAAAGCAGCCGGCGAAATAGTGCCCAGCCCGATGAGGCAGCCCACTGCGCCCAACCCGAAAAGCACCGCAAAGATGATGCCCACGGCCAGCAGAGCCACGCCCGAGCTGTAACGCTCCTTGGCGCATTTCCGCAGCTTTTCCACCGGGGTCAGCTCCGGGCGCGATGCAAAGAAATTTCTGGCCCACTGGGGCATCCCGGCGTACTGCTCTGCCGTGCCGCCGTTGGCATGGGCCTGCCGCTGGCTCTGGTAGTAGCTGTCCCGAGCCTGCCGCATGGCCTTGCCCGCCTCCGAGATGCCGTAGTTGGCTGCATGAACAGCGGCTTTGCCAATATCCTACGCGCGGTCACCGATCTCCATGCCCCTGCCCTCAAAGCCGTGGGCAAAGGCATCGACATCGGTCATGGTGTCACCAAAGGCGCGCAGCTGGTCTTCCAGCTCCTGCTGCACCTGTTTTCCCTCGTTTTCTTGTGTTGTATCGTTTTCACGATGGTTCATCAATATTTCTCACCCTTCTGCCGGTGCATACCGGCCGATGATCGCACGGGCGACCCGCAGGCCGTCCACGGCGGCGCTCATAATGCCGCCCGCATATCCGGCCCCCTCGCCGCAGGGGTACACACCCCGCCAGCTGGGCCGATTCCAAGGTCTCCTCCCGTTTCAGCCGCACGGGGCTGCTGGTGCGGGTCTCAAGGCCCGTGAGGATGGCATCCGGCGCGGTGTAGCCCGCAATCTTGCGCTCGTACGCGCGCAGGCCCGCCCGCAGGGTGTCGGCCAGCTCCCCGGGCAGCAAAGCTCCCAGATCCGCAGCCACAACGCGCCGGTCATAGGTAGGCTCCACCCGGCCGATGTTCAGCTGGCCTTTGCCCTCCAGAAAGCTCTGCACGTTCTCAGCCGGGGCCGCATACGCCCCGCCCCGGCAGCCTGCAGCGTAGGCTTTGGCCTCCAGCTCCCGCTGGAAAGCAATGGCTCTGCGCGGGTCGCCCGCAAAATCCTCAGCTCCCACGCTGACCACCACCGCCGCGTTGGCGTTTTTGCCGTCCCGGGCGTGGTAGCTCATGCCGTTGGTGACCACGTGGCCCGTCTCGCTGGCCGAAGCCACCACCTGACCGCCGGGGCACATGCAGAAGGTGTACACGCACCGGTCTCCCACATGCTGGGAAAGCTGATACTCTCCGCGCGGCAGGGCCGGATGCCCGGCAGCCTCGTGGTACAGGCTCTTCTCGATCTCACTCTGCAGGTGCTCTGCCCGGAAACCCACGCTGAAGGGCTTGCACTCCAGCACAAGGCCGCTGTCCATCAGCATCCCGAAGGTGTCCCGGGCCGAGTGGCCCACTGCAAACACCAGCGCTTCGCAGGCAAAGGTACCGCTGGTGGTAAAGATGCCGGTCAGCCGTCCGTTCTTCTGCTCAAAACCGGTGAGGGCCGTGTTGAAGTGCACCTCGCCGCCCAGAGCTTCGATCTCCCTGCGGATGGAGGTGATAACGCCCCGGAGCAGGTCGGTGCCCACATGGGGCTTCTGCTTCCAGGCGATCTCCGCCGGGGCACCGTGCTGCAGAAACACCTCGGTAACAAAGCCGCAGAGCTCGTCACCGATGCGGGTGGTCAGCTTGCCGTCCGAGAAGGTACCTGCGCCGCCCTCGCCGAACTGGATGTTCGCGTTGGGGTCCAGCTCACCGGTGGCGGAAAAGTGCTCCACCGCCTGCACCCGCTCGTCCAGCGCCGGGCCGCGTTCCAGCACGATGGGCCGGTAGCCCTGCCGGGCCAGCAGCAGCGCCGCAAACAGACCCGCCGGCCCAAGCCCGCAGACCACCGGGCGGTGGGTCAGGGGCTCGGTGCCGTTCTGCACCGTAAGATCGGTTTTGCCGCGGATAGCAACGCAGGGCGAGGCCCCTGCGTAAGCAGATTCCTCACCCTCGTCCTTGAGCGTTACCGCTATGGTATACACCAGCTTTGGCTGCCCGTGGCGGGCATCCACCGACAGCCTGGCTACGCCCAGATGGGCCGCCTTGCTGCGGGGGATGCGCGCCAGATGCAGCGCTTTCTCGAATGCCTGCGGCTCTCCGGCAGAGAGCGGCAGGCGGATATCTCTTACTAGTATCATCTATCAGGTTTCGCTTTCTATTTTCAGCCTCCTCACCCTCTCCGTCATTGCTAACGCAATGCCACCTCCCCCAAAGTGGGAGGCCTTGGCAATATTTGCAAACTTCATCTTTATGCCAAGGGCTCTCCCTTCGGGAGAGCTGGCGAGCGAAGCGAGACTGAGAGGGTGAGCCAGCTCAGTTACTTTCTATCTTGCACTGGATAACATAGCTTCCCAGCGCAAAGATCTTACCATTGGAGGGCACATACAGGCGGCAGGCAATGTTCTGCTGCCCTGCGGCCACATAGAAATCATCCGCATCAATCTCAATGACCACCTGCTCGGGCACCAGCGTATCCAGCAGACCCGCCGGGCCGCAGAGGGTCACGTTCATCAGCCGCTCGGTCTCCACGGTCAGGGGTATAGGTAGAGGGCAGGTTGACCACCTGCACACAGCTGGAAGGCAGGTTCAGGGTCTTGGTCTCCAGCTTCGAACTGTCGAAGCTGACAGTGATACTACTGATGTTGTCCAGCAGGCGGATATTGCCCGGCAGCTCGATGGGCAGCTCATACACCTTGTTCAGCGCAAAGGTGGACAGATCGATGGTACCCACGGAAAGGGTGGTCAGCCGGTCGATCTGGCTCTCGGGGCCTGCCACGTTCAGGGTCTGCTTGCTCAGCGAGTAGACCAGAACCGAGGATCGAAATCCCGGGGCGCGTTGATGAAGCTCACCGACACCGGCAGGGTGGCCATCTTGTAGACCTCCAGCGTCACCTCCACACTGGACTCCTCCAGATTCGTGTATTCGAACTTGATCTCACTGCCGCTCTTGGTATAAAAGCGCAGGGCGGTGTCCAGCGTGACAGAATCGGTGAGCTCCCCCTTGTGGGTCACCTCGGCGGTGCAGGTCTCCACCTTATCGATCTCAGTGCTGGGGCCGGAGAGGGTCACTGTCTCCTTGGAGAGCTCGGTGCCATAGAGGATATAGCCGTCCGCAATGGTCAGGTAGTTGGTGGTCACGGTGATGGGCACCGTTTTTCCTCCACCACATCAAACACCACGTCCACGCTGTTGTCGCCGCCCTCAATGGAAACGGACACGCCATTGAGCAGGGTGTTCACGCCCCGCACCTGCAGGTGCAGGGTCTTTTCGCCGCTGTCCCGCACACCGGACCAGTCCGGGTAGACCACGAAATCAGAGGAAGTCAGGCTGCCGATGGTGTAGCCATCGCCCGGAGAGCTTCAGGCTGACATACTTTTCCGGCGCGCTGACGATGCTCAGGCCCCGGGAGGTGTATGCGGCGGAATCATAGGTAAAATCCACCGGCACGTTGTTGATGGTGCGGGTGGTGCCGGGCTGGACGACGATGGTGACCACCATCCATGCCACAATGGCACCCACGATGGCCAGCAGCAGCCGAATGCGGCGGTCGTCCAGAATGCTCTTGGTGTGCTGGATGGCAGGCTTTGTGCCGTTGGTACGATTGCTGCTCACTGCTGCTCATCCTCCTCCTTTCTGGTTAATCCAGTTCAGCAGGCTCTTGACCTTGCCGCGCCAGCCATCGGCAGCTGCCTTTTCGCTGGCGGTCTCCTTGGGGATCATCTCATCCACCAGCCGGGTGTACAGGGTCTGGCGGTCAAAGTGGCGGATCAGCACACCGTTCTTGGCCATGGAGATGATGCCGGTCTCCTCACTGACCACAACGGCAATGGCATCCGAATTCTCCGCAATGCCCAGGCAGGCGCGGTGGCGGGTGCCCATATCCTTGCCCAGATCCAGGTTGTTGGACAGGGGCAGCACGCAGCCCGCCGCCTTGATGCGGCCGTTCTCAATGATGGCCGCACCGTCATGCAGGAGGGGTACCCTCGTAGAAGATGGTGCCCAGCACCTCCAGATTGACGGCACTGTTCACGGGTGTGCCGGTGCGCACGATCTCAGAGAGGTTGGTGTTGCGCTCCAGCACGATCAGGGCACCGGTCTTGGTCTCGGAAAAGCGCTCGGCGGCATCGCAGATGGCGATGATGGCGCTGCGCCACGCGCCCTTGAAGCTGGGGTCGTTGTAGCGTCCCTTGATATTGAAGAGCTTACCCGCCCACTGGTCGGTCTGGCCCATCCGCTCCAGCGCACGCCGGATCTCCGGCTGGAACAGGACCACCAGCGTCAGCAGGCCGACCTGCAGCAGCGAGTTCAGCAGCCAGGTGACGGTGCGCATGTTCAGCACGTTGGCCACCAGATAAACCGCCATGACCAGCAGCGCGCCCTTGGCCAGCTGACCGGCCCGGGTGCGGTTGATGATGCCCAGCAGCTGGTAGATCAGGAACGCGATGATGATGATATCCAGCAGATCCGCCAGCTTGAAGGTCTGAAAATTGGCTATGATCGCATTCAGTGTCATCAGAGTGTTTCTCCCGTTACAGCTTCTCGATCAGGGCAACGGCATGGGCGGCAATGCCCAGACCCTCGCCGGTAAAGCCCAGATGCTCCTCGGTGGTGGCCTTGACGCTCACAGCATCCACCGGCATCCCGAAGGCTGCGGCCAGATTTTCCCGCATGGCGGGGATGTAGGGGGCCAGCTTGGGCTTCTGGCAGAGCAGAGTGGAATCGATGTTCACGATCTTCCAGCCCTTCTCCCGCATGATGCGTGCCACATGCTGCGCCAGCTGCAGGCTGTCGGCACCGGCGTAGGCGGGGTCGGTATCCGGGAAGTGCTTGCCGATGTCGCCCAGCGCGGCGGCACCCAGCACAGCGTCCATCACGGCGTGGGCCAGCACATCGGCATCCGAGTGGCCCAGCAGGCCCTTTTCAAAAGGCACCTCCACGCCGCCGAGGATCAGCTTGCGGCCCTCCACCAGACGGTGAACATCGTAACCATGACCAATGCGCATATCAGTTCCTTCTTTCTGTTCGGCGCGGGGCAGATCCTCCCGCGTTGTGATCTTCAGATTGGCGTAATCCCCTGGGTCAGCTGCACCGGGCGGCCGGTCAGCTCAAACAGGCTGCAGTCATCGGTGACCAGCCTGGCTTTTTCTTCATCCAGCTCTGCCAGCGCCGCCAGATAGGCGGCACGGTCAAAGCACTGGGGGTCTGCACGGCATACAGGGTGCTGCGGTCAGGGGTATCAGCGACCATGCAATGCTCCGGCACAGTCTTGCCGTCGCCCCGCACAGCCCGCTTGACGGTATCCTTTACCGGCACGGCGGGGGCGGCAGCACCACAGGCAGCGGCTGCTTCCAGCGCCGCCGTGATCACAGCCTGACTGACAAAGGGACGCGCGGCATCGTGGACGGCCACCAGGTCCCCGTGGGCAGCCAGCACTCCGTTCTTCGCGCTCTCGGCCCGAGTCGCACCACCCTGCACCACCTGCACCGGCTTTGTGCAGGCCGCAGCCTGCTGTTCCAGAAATGCCCGGTTCTTCCCGGCCACCAGAACGATCTCGCTGACCAGCGGACACTCCGCAAAGGCGCGGATGCTCCGCTGCACCACGGTCTCCCCGCCCAGATCAAAGCTGAGCTTGTCAAACCCCATGCGGGTGGAGGACCCTGCCGCCACCAGAACGGCTGATACTTTCTTTTCCAATTTCTGCACCTGCCCTGCTCTTATTCTCCCGGGAAATACCACCCGGGGCACAGATAGAATAAACCATATTTTATTATACCGTATCGCCCGGCAAACTGCAACCGATTTTTATACAGCAAAAATGCCCCTCTGCGGCAGGGCAGAGGGGCAAAAACGCTGGTTTTTTTCAGGAGATCACTTCAGAATGGGCTCGATGGCGGCAGCCAGAGCATCCTTCTGTGCCTGGGCTTCCTCCAGGGTCTTGCCCAGAGTGGTGAAGTAGGTCTTGATCTTAGGCTCGGTGCCGGAGGGACGCACCACAACGGTCGCACCATTTTCCAGCGTGTAGATCAGGACATTGGCGGCGGGCAGGCCGGTCTCCTCGGGCTTCTTGTAGTCCATGACCTTGACGACCTTGTGGCCGCCGATCTCGGTCAGGGGCTCGTCACGCAGCTTCTGCATGATGGAAGCCATCTTCTCCATGCCGGTCAGGCCGGGGAACTCAAAGCTGTCCACCTTGTTCAGGTAGCGGCCGTACTGTGCGTAGATCTCTTCCAGACGCTGCTTGATGGAGGAGCCGATGCTGCGGTAGTAAGCAGCCATCTCGCAGATGAGCATGGAGCCGATGACGGCATCCTTATCGCGGACATAGGGGCCGGCCAAGTAGCCGTAGCTCTCCTCAAAGCCGAAGATGAAGCGATCCACTTCACCGGCGGCTTCCAGATTGGCGATCTGGTCGCCGATCCACTTGAAGCCGGTCAGGACATTGCGCATCTCCACACCGTAATGTTTTGCCACAGCGTCTGCCAGCGGGGTGGAAACGATGGACTTGACCGCCACGGGGTTTGCGGGCATGGTGCCCTTTTCAATGCGTCCGGCGCAGATGTAATCCAGCAGCAGAACGCCCATTTCGTTGCCGGAGACCAGCTCATAGCTGCCGTCCGGGCACTTCATGGCAATGCCCACGCGGTCTGCATCAGGGTCGGTGGCCAGCATCAGGTCAGCGCCGGTCTTGGTGGCCAGCTCCAGACCCAGCTTCAGGGCCTCAAAGATCTCAGGGTTGGGGTAGGAGCAGGTGGTAAAGTAGCCGTTAGGGTACTCCTGCTCGGGCACGATGGTGATATCGGTGATGCCCATATCGTTCAGCACATGGGTCACAGGCACCAGACCGGAACCGTTCAGGGGGCTGTACACCAGCTTCAGGCCGGCAGTCCGGCACAGGCCGGGGCGCACCTGACGGGCCTCGATGGCATCGTACAGGGCCTTCTTGCAGTCATCGCCCACAAAACGGATCAGGCCCTGCTCCACGCCAGCGGCAAAGGAGATGTACTTTGCGCCGGTCAGAACATCGGTCTTCTGGATCTCATCATAGACGATGGCGGCGGCATCATCGGTCATCTGGCAGCCATCCGGGCCGTAGGCCTTGTAGCCGTTGTACTTGGCGGGGTTGTGGGAAGCGGTGACCATGATACCGGCGTTGCACTCGTAGTAACGGGTGGCAAAGCTCAGGGCAGGCACAGGCATCAGGGCATCATAGATGCGCACCTTGATGCCGTTGGCGGCCAGAACACCGGCGGCAGTCTTGGCAAAGACATCGCTCTTCAGGCGGCTGTCGTAGCTGATGGCGACAGTCTGGCTGCCACCCTGGGTCTTGACCCAGTTTGCCAGGCCCTGGGTAGCCTGACGGACGACATAGATGTTCATGCGGTTGGTACCGGCACCCAGCACACCGCGCAGACCGGCGGTGCCAAACTTCAGGGCCACGGCAAAGCGGTCCTTGATCTCCTCGTCATTGCCCTCAATCTTGCTCAGCTCCGGTTTCAGATCCGCGTCCTCCAGATCCGCAGCCAGCCAGCGCTTATACTCATCCAGATACATATTGCACACCTTACCTTTAATTCGTATTTCGCACAGGGATAGTTTTTCCAAACCTACTTATACTATAAACCTTTCCCCGGCACTGTGTCAATTCCATATTATGTAAGAATTTTTGCTCCGCAAATCATACAAATACCACAAAGATTTCAGCCTTTTCCATCATTTGGGGCTTTCGTGCTGTCCGCAGAGCCTGCGGCAGTGCCCGCGCATTGACAAGCCCCCTGCCCGACACTATAATTGGGACAATAGATTATTCTGCCGAGACCGGGCATTTTCCCGGTCATTTCCCCGTCGGGCCGCAGACGCGGCGTGAGGAGGCCCCATGTATTCCGTTCTGAAAAGCTATGGTCTGAACGGCCTGAACGGCTTTGCCGTGGCCGTGGAAGCCGATGTCTCCGGCGGCCTGCCCGCCTTTTCGCTGGTGGGCCTGCCGGATTCCGCCGTGCGGGAAAGCGGCGACCGTGTCCGCTCTGCCGTGAAGAATCTGGGCTACAAATGGCCCGACCGCCACATCACGGTCAACCTTGCTCCGGCGGACATCCGCAAGAGCGGCCCGGTGTATGACCTGCCCCTGCTGCTGGCGGTGCTGGCATCCTCCGGCCAGATGGAGGAGCCGCCCGCCGACGCGGCTTTTCTGGGGGAGCTGGCACTGGACGGCAGCCTGCGCCCGGTTTCGGGCGTGCTGCCCATGGCGCTGGCGGCGGCAGCAGACGGCATCCGCAGCCTGTATGTACCCGCCGAAAATGCCGCTGAAGCCGCCGAGGCGGGCGGCGACGCGATGCAAGTCTACCCCGCACGCACGGCCCGGGAGGTCGTGGATGCGCTGCGGGGCCTTGTACCCCTCTCCCCCGCCGCGCCCATCCCCTTTGACCCCGCTTCCGGCTGGAATGCCGCCCCGGATTTTGCGGACGTGATGGGCCAGCCGCTGGCCCGCCGGGCCATGGTGCTGGCGGCAGCCGGTGGGCACAACGTGCTGCTCATCGGCGCGCCCGGCACCGGCAAAACCATGCTGGCCAAGCGCCTGCCCGGCATCCTGCCGCCCCTGACCCGGGAGGAGGCTGTGGAGACCACCAAGATCTATTCCATTGCGGGTCAGCTGCCCAAGGGGCGGGGCCTGATCTCCGCCCGACCCTTCCGCAGCCCGCATCACTCAGCCAGTGCCGCAGCGCTGGCTGGCGGCGGCACCACCTTCCGGCCCGGCGAGTGCAGCCTTGCCGACTGCGGCGTGCTGTTTCTGGACGAGCTGCCGGAGTTTTCCCGGGACAGTCTGGAAGTTCTGCGCCAGCCGCTGGAGGACGGCCAGATCACCGTGAGCCGCGCGGCAGGCAGCGCCACCTACCCCAGCCGGTTCCAGCTGGTGGCCGCCATGAATCCCTGCAAGTGCGGCTACTACGGCCACCCCACCCGTCCCTGTACCTGTTCGCCCAGTGCGGTGCGGCAGTACCGCAGCCGGGTGTCCGGCCCCCTGCTGGATCGCATCGACCTCTGTGTGGAGATGGACCCCGTTGCCTTTGACGAGCTCCACACCAGCACCCCCGCCGAGAGCAGCGCAGACCTGCGCAAACAGGTGCTTGCCGCCCGGGCCATTCAGGCAAAGCGCTATGCCGCCCCCGGGTACGAGGGCGTGCGCTGCAATGCCCAGCTCACCGCCGGGCAGGTGCGGCGCGTCTGCCGCATGACCCCCGCCGCCGAGCGGCTGCTGCGCGCCTCCTACGACGCTTTGGGCCTTTCCGCCCGCGCCCATGACCGCATCCTGCGGGTGGCCCGCACGGTGGCCGATCTGGCAGGCAAACAGCTGCTGGATGAGGAGGCCCTGCTGGAAGCATTGCAGTACCGCGCCCAGGAAAAGGTGGAGACATTCTGAGATCCCTCTTGAAAAAAAAAAAAAATATCATATATGATATAATGATAGCAAGGAGAGTGGATTCGGTTTTCTTCCGATATCTCACGCATTTTCTATTTCACATGGAATTTCAACACCATTGTTTTACTGCACGGCTTCGTAAAAAGACACAGAAGACCCCGCGCGGTGAGATTGAGACCGCTCAAAAACGATTGCTCGATTATAAGAGCCGCCATGCCCTGACCACACAAAACCAATAAAGGGAGTGAGCCGATGGATTACCGCACCTATAAAATGAAGACCTTGGCCGAAACGGCCCGCAGTACGAAGCCATCTGCGCCGCGATCGAGAGCCGCAAGGGGCCGCCGGGCTGACTCAAAAACAACTGGCCGAAAAAATGGGCACAGCACAGGCCAATATTTCCCGCTTTGAAAACGGCGGGCCAATCCCTCGTTGGAGTTTTTTGCAAAAGCTCTCTTGTTCCGGCCTGGAGGTCATCCCGGAAGAGGATGCGGAGACCATGATCCGCACCATCGGATTTTTTATCAGATCATGGTCGAAAGGAGAGACCTATGAAAAATGATAAGACCGATTTCACGCAGGGCAGCATCCCGAAAAACTTTTCATGCTGCCCATTCTGGGTGCGCTGGTGCTGCAGGCCGCTTACGGCGCAGTAGACTTCTGGTAGGTTGGGGCGCTTTGGCTCCACTTCAGGCTTGTCTGCGGTTTCCACCGGTAGTCAGGTACTCAATCTCGTCACCTTTGTTGTCACCCAGCTTGCCATGGGCGTCACAGTGCTCATTGCCCGCTATCTGGGCGAAAAACGACCGCAGTACATCGGGCAAGTCATTGGCGGGGCAGCTATTGTGTTCACCCTTCTGGCAGCTGCACTGTTCGTGGTGCTGGTGTTTTTTGCACGGCTTATTTCCAGTCTGATGCAGGCTCCTGCCGAAGCCCTGGACCTGACCGCCAGCTATGTGCGCATTTGCGGCAGCGGCATCTTCTTTATTGTAGCCTATAATATGCTCTCGGCTCTTTTCCGCGGTCTGGGCGACAGCCGCTCTCCGCTGATCTTTGTGCTGGTGGCGTGCATTGTGAATGTTATTGGCGATCTGGTGCTGGTGGCTGATTTTCATCTGGATGCTGCCGGTGCCGCCATTGCTACGGTAGCAGCACAAGCCGTCAGCGTAATCTGTGCAATCGCAATGCTGCTGAAGAAGGAGCTGCCCTTCAAAATCCATCGCTCTGATTTCAGCCGAACCCCCAGTGCAAAAAGTTTCTGGCCATCGGCCTGCCGCTGGCGCTGCAGGAGTTTTTGACCCAGCTTTCCTTTCTGGCGCTCTGTGCTTTCGTCAACCGGTTGGGGCTGGAGGCATCTTCCGGCTACGGTGTGGCGTGCAAGATCGTTAATTTTGCCATGCTGATCCCCAGTTCTCTGATGCAGTCCATGGCATCCTTTGTTCCCAGAACGTGGGTGCTGGCAATAAAAAACGCGCCGAGCAGTCCATGCTCACCGGCATTGGCATCGGTCTGGTGTTCGGCTGGTCGTATTTGCACTGGTGTGGTGCAAGGGCGACCTGCTCTCCGGTCTTTTCACCACGGATGCACCATCGCCAACGGCTACGCCTACCTCAAGGGCTTTGCGCCCGAGACCATCCCACCGCGATCCTGTTCAGCATGATCGGCTATTTCAACGGCAGCGGCAAGACCGTTTTCGTCATGGCGCAGGGGCCTGTTCCAGACCCGCTGCCGATCTCGCAGGATTCAGCCAGAGTCTTGCCGTAGGTCAGACCGATGACCGTCCCGGCGAAGAAAGCATCCCCGCGCCGGTGGTGTCGATGACATCGACCTTCTTGGCGGGCACCATGCCGCTCTCGCCGTCGGCGCGGGCGAACACAGCGCCCTTGCCGCCCATGGTCACCACCATGCAGGGGATGTTGGCGCTGTGCACATTGCCCGCCAGCACCCTGCACATCTCCTCAGGCTCGAGATGGTCGTAATTGTCCGAGAAGAGCAGCCCGGCCTCCTGCTGGTTGCAGACAAAGCAATCGATCTGCTGCAAAAAGTCCCGGCGCTCCATGGCGATGCTCATGTTGGAAACGGCCGCATACACTTTTTTGCCGTACTTTTTGGCGTATTTCAGGGTCTGCTTGACCGTCTCCTTTTCAAGGTCCAGCTCCAGCGCAATGCTGTCGCAGTCGGCAAAGATCTCATCCCCCTGCTCGGCCAGCAAGCCGATGAGCGGTGTGGTATCCGGCCGCTTGGAGATGGCGGCAGTTACATCACCCCTGTTGTCGAAGATGGCCAGCCAGGTGCCCATGCCGTCCGGTACCTTTTTGATGTACCGGGTGTTGACCTTGTGGTTGTCCAGCTTGTCGATGACGTCCTGCCCCATGCCGCTGTCATCGACAAGGCTCACGAAGGTGGGCCGGAGCTCCACGTTGGCGATATCCTCTGCCACGTTGCGGCTCACGCCGCCGTGGACCTGCTCCATTCTGCCCGCGTTGCGCCCGCCGGGGATATAGGTGGAAAGCGGATATCCCTTGATGTCCACAAACACTGCGCCGATGACTACGATGCCCATAAATTTCTTGATTCCTTTCCGGATTTTACTTTGATATCTCCTATTATATAACAGCTCCTGACAAAAAGCCAATTTTTTCTCTCAAAGCCTACTCTGCCCTTGAAAAGCTGTGGCAGAGCTGTCCCCGAAGAAAGAGCCTCCGGCATCCACCGATAATCGCTGCTCAGGCTCAGGATCGCATCATACTTCACGCAGTCCGGCCGGGCAGGCGAGGCCAGCAGGGTATCCGCCTGCACAGGGGCCGCAAGCGCAGCACTGCCGCTCAGGGTAACAAAGGTCTGCCCGGCGGCGTGGATGCGGGCCACACAGCCGTTCCGGGTGCGGAGCACCTCCACCTCTGCCGGGCCGCAGCGGACACGGCGTGTGGCATAGAGCGCCATCCGGTCAACGGCAATGCGCTGTTCTGCCCCCATCCGCTGGGCGCTCCGGGGCCTGAGCCGCAGGTCGATCAGGCACTCCACGGTCCGGATATTCCGGCGTTCCAGCGTGGTCTCCACGGCGCACCGGGTCACATCGCCGCCGCGGAAGAGGATGACGGCGCTCTCGTTCCGGCTGATGACCACCGCCGGGGCATTCCGGCTGCCCACCAGCTCCACCCGGACAACATTCCGGTTCAGGGCATTGCCGGTGAAAACAGCAAGCCCCGCCGTCAGCAGAAGGGCAGGCAGGGCCACCCGCAGGCGCACCCTGTTATGGAACGCCAGCCAGCAGAGCCCGGCCAGCAGCAGGCAGACCAAAGCGGCATAGGCGGTGTCGAACCAGATCTGTGCCCCGGGCCAGCCGGACACCCAGAGTGCCCAGCGGTCCAGCACCTCTGCCAGTAATTCCGCGCAGCACGAGCACACCCGCTGGGCCGGGGCCAATGCAGGCACCAGCCCCAGCAGGGCTGCTCCCAGACCGGTGAGCAGGATGGGTTCCACCAGCCAGAGCACTGCCGCACCGGACACCAGCGCGTACAGGCTGGTGCTCATCCCCCGCAGCACCAGCACCGGGAAGGTAGCCATGGAGGCGCAAGCCGAGATGCAGACCGTTTCCCACAGACTTCCCGCAAGCCCAAGCGCTTTCCGCTTCCAGAACCGGAGGCGGGGGCGCTTTTTCTTTGCCCGTTGTTTTTCCCAGGCTTCCTGACTGCGGCGCACCACAGCCCCACCGGCCAGGGTACCCGCCACCGCCGCAAAGGAGAGCTGAAAGCCCACGTCACAGACGGCGTAGCTGTTGCCCGCCGTCATCAGAACACCGGCCACGCCCAGCGAGGTCAGGGCATCCGGCGGGCCGTAGACCCAGACCCCCAGCGCACTGAGCCAGACGGCCCCCCCGCCGCGCGCAGAACAGAGGGCGTAAAACCCGTCACGCCCACCAGCAGCAATGCCAGCACCGCGCTGAACAGCGCCCTGACCCGGCGGCCGGTATAGCCGCGCAGGCGCTTTTTGCGGCTGGGCAGCAGCCTGCCCAGCACATCGCCGCACAGGATCGAAACATGCATTCCGCTGACCACCAGCACATGGGAAAGCCCCGCGCCCCGGTAGGCTGTGCGCAGCTCCTTGGAGAGATGGGTGCGGTCGCCTGTAACCATGGCGGCCAGCACGCCCGCCGGGCCGGATGCCATCCCCTGCCGCAGGGCGGCGCTCAGCCGCTTCTGGAGCCGGGCCGTCCGGGCGCGGAAGGAGGTGCTCTGCCCCAGCAGCGCAAAGCCTTTCTCATAAGCAGCGTTCAGGGCAATGCCATCGGCCAGGGCATTCAGGCGGGCGGTGTCATCGGGTGTTTCCAGCGCAAAGCGGCCCTTGACCCGGTCGCCGGGGCTGCAGGCGGGCAGGCTGGCGCACTCCACCCGGAGGGAGGCCGCCTCCCGGTCCACCATTTCCACCCGCAGGACCGCCCGCACCCTGCCGGGAAAATAGGAAGAGGTTGTGCTCTCCACCTCTGCCTCCAGCAGGACACTGCGGCCATCGTAAGCGTTCTGGATCGCATCCCATTTTGCCTGCGTGGAGCCGGTCAGCACAAGGCCCAGCACTGCCCCCAGGATCAGACAGATGCCATAGCCCCAGGCCGGGCTTTTGCGCAAACGGCCCGCCAGCGCCCACAGCAGACCGGCAATAAAAAATGCCGCAAACGGCACAAAATGTCCCGTTTGCGGCAAAAAGGCGCACACTAACTCCAGCCCCAGCGTTCCTGCGCAGAAAACACAGAGCGGGCGGCGCATCTTACTTAGTGGAGGAACAGGGGCAGCGGCTCAAGGAAGATGATATCCTTGCGCTCGGCTGCATCGCCCTCGGCCAGAACAGCGGCCTGGCCCACGATGGTGCACTGGGTCTGCTCTGCCAGTGCGTCCAGCGCCTTCAGGGAGCCGCCGGTGGAGATGACATCATCCACCACAAGCACACGCTTGCCGTTCATCTTGTCCAGCTCCTTGCGGTCGATGACCAGCTTCTGCTTGCCTGCGGTGGTGATGGACTGATCCTCCACCACGACAGGGTCGGCCATATAGAGCTTCTCGCCCTTGCGTGCGCAGATGTAGGGCTTGCCACTCTGGCGGCTCATCTCGTGTGCCAGAGGGATGCCCTTGGCCTCAGCGGTCAGCAGGATATCAAACTCGGGGCACTTTTTCAGCAGCTCGGTGGCAGCAGCCACGGTCAGCTCTGCATCGCCCAGCATGATGAAGGCCGCAATGTCCATGTGGTCGTTCACCTTGCAGATGGTCAGTTCACGGGTCAGGCCCGCAACATTCAGGGTATAGGTCTTTGCCATAACAATTCCCTTCCTTTTGTTCGATCCGTTATTTTTATGCGCGGCTCAGACAGGCAGCTTCTCGCCGCCCAGCACATGGAAATGCAGGTGCTTCACGGTCTGGCCGGCATCCTCGCCGACATTGGAGATCACGCGGTAGCCGTTGTCCAGGCCGACTTCCTTGGCCAGCTTGGCGATCACGGCAAAGATATGGCCCAGCAGGGCACCGTCCTCCTCAGTCAGGGCAGCTGCACTCTGGATGTGCTTTTTGGGCACAACAAGAAAGTGCACCTTGGCCTGAGGGTTGATATCGTAAAACGCCACGACCTGATCGTCCTCATACAGCTTTTTAGCCCTCGGCGGGGATCTTGCCCTCGGCGATCATGCAAAACAGACAATCTTCCATGGGAATTGCTCCTTTCACTCAGCCCAGCTGCTTCTCAACGATGCCCTTGACAGCGGCCAGAGCCTCGTCGATCTTGGTCTCGTCCTTCAGGCCGGCCATTGCAAAGTCGGGCTTGCCGCCGCCCTTGCCGCCTGCAATGGCGCTGATCTCCTTGACCAGCACACCAGCCTTGAGGCCCTTTTCCTGTGCCAGCTTGTTGACGGTGACGGCCATGGTGATCTTCTCCTCGGCCTTGCCCACCAGAACAGCAACCACAGGGTTGACAGCCTTGTCGCGGATGCAGTCGCACATGCCGCGCAGGGTTTCGCCGGTGGTGCCGGTGAAGTAGGCAGAAGCGATCTTCACGCCGCTCACTTCCTCAGCATTGTCGAACAGGCTGCTCACCTTGGAGGCGGCGACCTTGGCCTTGATCTCCTCCAGCTCCTTGCTCATGGCCTTGTTCTCGGCCATGACGGCCTCGGCACGGATGGGCAGAGAGGTGATGTTGTTGGCCTTCAGGGTGTTGGCCACGGTGTGCAGCATTGCCTCCTGCAGATTTGCACGGACGAGCAGGTTGCGGCCGGTGACAGCCTCGATGCGGCGGATACCGGCGGCAACAGAGGATTCGCTCACGATCTTGAAGCCGCCAATCTGGGCGGTGTTCTTGACGTGGGTGCCGCCGCAGAACTCGGTGGACCAGCCCTCGATGTTCACAACGCGGACGACCTTGCCGTACTTCTCGCCGAAGAGGGCCATTGCGCCCAGCTTCTTGGCCTCCTCGATGGGCATCTCCTTGACGGTGACGTTCATCGACTCGTAGATCTTATCGTTGACGATCTTCTGCACCCGGGCCAGCTCCTCAGGCGTGACGGCGCTGAAGTGGGTGAAGTCGAAGTGGGTGATCTCCGCATCCTGATAGGAGCCTGCCTGATGGACATGGTCGCCCAGGACCTCACGCAGGGCAGCCTGCAGCAGATGGGTCGCGGTGTGGTTGCGGCAGACGGACATCCGGTATTCCTTGTCCACCTGAGCGTTCAGGTGGTCGCCCACCTTGACGATGCCGCTCTCCAGCACGCAGGTGTGGACGTAGTAGCCCTTGGGGGTCTTTTTTTCACGTCCAGCACACGCAGGCTGCACTCGGGGCCGGTCAGCAGGCCGTTGTCCGCCACCTGACCGCCCATCTCAGCGTAGAACGGGGTCTTGTCCAGAACCACCAGCACGCCGTCCTTTTGCCTCCTCATCGGTGGCAATGGCATCGGTCAGGGTCTCCTCGTCGCTCAGGGCAACCACAACGCCGGTGTCGTTCAGGGTCTCATAGCCGGTAAAGACAGTGGGCTCAACGGTCAGGCCGCCGAACAGGTCCTCGCTCCAGCCGGAGATGTTCTTCTTCAGGCGCTCGGCACGGGCGCGCTCCTTCTGCTTCTTCATCTCAGCATGGAAGCCGTCCTCGTCGATCTCAATGCCCTGCTCGGCAGCGATCTCCTTGGTCAGGTCGAGGGGGAAGCCGAAGGTATCGTTCAGCTTGAACACGTCCAGACCCTTGAGCAGGTGCTGGTGTGCCTTCTCCAGGCCGTCGATCATGTTGTTCAGGATGTTCATGCCGGCGTCGATGGTGCGGGCAAAGTTTGCCTCCTCGGTGCCGATGACCTTCTTGATATAGGCATCGTGCTCACGCAGCTCGGGGTAAGCGCTCTCGCTGGACTGGATGACCGTCTCCACCAGTTCCACCAGGAAGGGGCGGGAGATGCCCAGCATCCGGCCATGGCGGGCAGCGCGGCGGAGCAGGCGGCGCAGCACGTAGCCGCGGCCCTCGTTGGAGGGCAGGATGCCGTCGGACACCATGAAGGTGCAGCTGCGGATGTGGTCGGTGATGACACGGATGGAGATGTCATCCTTGGCGTTCTCACCGTAGGTCTTACCGGCAATGTCTCCACATGGTGCAGCACGCTCTGAACGGTATCCACCTCAAACAGGTTGCCCACGCCCTGCATCACGCAGGCCAGGCGCTCCAGGCCCATGCCGGTATCGATGTTGGGACGTGCCAGACGCTCGTAGTGGCCCTTGCCGTCGGCGTCGAACTGGCTGAATACGAAGTTCCAGACTTCGACATAACGGTCGCAGTCGCAGCCAACGCCGCAGGTCGGCTTGCCGCAGCCGTACTCGGGGCCGCGGTCAAAGTAGATCTCAGAGCAGGGGCCGCAGGGGCCGGAGCCGTGCTCCCAGAAGTTGTCCTCCTTGCCCAGGCGCACCATGTGGTCCGGAGCAATGCCCACCTTCTTGGTCCAGATATCGTAAGCCTCGTCGTCCTCTTCGTAGACGGAGATGTGCAGCTTATCCTTGGGGATGGCCATCCACTCGTCGCTGGTCAGGAACTCCCATGCCCAGGGAATGACCTCCTCCTTGAAATAATCCTGGAAGGAGAAGTTGCCCAGCATCTCAAAGAAGGTGCCGTGGCGGGCGGTGATGCCCACGCGCTCGATATCCGGAGTACGGATGCACTTCTGGCAGGTGGTCACACGATGGCGGGGAGGCTCTTCCTGAGCCAGGAACCACTTTTTTTTCATGGGGGCCATGCCGCTGTTGATCAGCAGCAGGCTGGGGTCGTTCTTCGGCACCAGCGGGAAGCTGTCCAGACGCAGGTGGCCCTTGCTCTCAAAGAAGCTCAGGTACTTTTCACGCAGTTCATTCAAACCGGTCCATTGCATAGGTTTTCTCTCCTCAATTGTCCTTGGCGTTTGCACGTCAGTTTTTATGGTGTTATGGCAGAGGGGCGGGCAGGCGCAAAAACAAAAACAGCCCCATCCCAAAAGGGACGAGGCTGTGTAAAACTGCTCCGTGGTACCACCCAAATTGCAAAGGATAAAACTGCTTGTCCCCTGCCGCTTTCGGCGCGGTAACGCTGCGCTGCGTCCGACTTGTTTCGCCGGAAGCTCCGGGGCGGCACGAAACGAAACCTGCCGGAGCGACTTGCAGCTGGGAGCGCTCTCTCTGGGCGGCGGTGTGCATTTCTGACCCCATCATTGCCATCTGTCATAATTCACATCCCGCAAAAGGCACAGTGCCCCTTGCGTACACTTAAATTATAGCATCCGTCTGCGTTTGTCAACGGGTTTTCCACAAATTTTACGGCACCCAGATGCGGTCTACATGGGTCATCTCGCCGTTTTGGATGGTCACGGTCGTGTTTCCCGCATTCCACCCATAAACATCTTCTTCGCTGCTCATTGCATCGCAAACCGCCCGGTCTCCCTTGACCATCACTGGGTCGGCTCCAAAGTCTGCTGCGCCGTCCGATAGTTCGATATCGTCTGCCATAACAAGCTGCTTCACCACACCAACTTCATAATAAGCGGGAAAATCATCCCATGTCAGAGTCCGGTAATGGTCCTCCTCTTTGCATAAGTCGATGCCGCCTTCTTCTATTCCGCCGTTGATGGTCACATAGTTGTTTTCCCGCTCGATGCTCTCCACGGTCAGGGCTGTAGTTTCCTCTGTCCCGTTTAGATGTGTTACAATGGTATCGCCTTCGCTCAATGCTTCTATCTCTGGGGCTGTGTACCGGTCATAGTCGTATACGACCGCGTCGTTGATGGTATTCTTGCGTTCACCGACCCATACTTTATCGCTTTCAAAGCTGATGTGATAGGTGCCATCCGAAAGGGGGTCGCTCAGTAAAACGCCTTGCATGGGCTGTACTTCCGTTTTTGCGCCTCCTGCGCCTCCGAAGAGGTCGTGCTTGGCGTGGAAGCCGCTGTGCTTCCCGCCGTGGAACTGGAGGCCCCACAGCCCGCCATGGTGATCCCAAGCGCCAAGAGCACCGTAAATGTTCCTATTTTATGGTTCCATCTCATACGAAAACCTTCTTTTCTTGCTTGACGGAACGTTTCCGTTCCGCTACAATAAAAACGATTCAAAGACACATTCTATTTCAAGATAGAGAGGAAAATTTCCGTGAAAATCTTAAAAGTAAAATGTCTGGCCCCCACCCGGCTGGACAACTATCTGATGCAGCAGTTCCCGGCGCTGAACCCGGGCCGCCTGAACAAGGCTCTGCGGGAGAACAAGATCAAGCTGAACGGCAAAAAGCATCCCCTTTCCACCCGCGTGATGGCAGGCGACGAGATCAAGCTGTTCATCCTGGACGAGGTACTGGATGCCGACAAGCGGGTGGAAGGCCCGGCGTGGAAGAACGCCCGCGGCCCGGCACAGGTCATCTACGACTGCCCGCAGATCCTGGTGGTGAACAAGCCTGCAGGCCTTGCCGTGGATGGCCCCGAGGACGACACCCTGCTCAACCGTGCTCTGCTCTACCTCAACCAGCAGGGTGAGTACAAGGAGAACGATCTGTACACCCCGGCCCTCTGCCACCGGCTGGACACCGGCACCAGCGGTCTGGTCCTCATTGCCAAGACCCCCGAGGCCGAGCAGCTGTTCCTTGAGGTCATCAAGAACCGCGAGGTCAAAAAGACCTACCTCTGCGTCACCTTTGGCCGCCCCACCCCGCCAGACGGCACCCTGGGCGGCTACCTGCTCAAGGATGCAGACCGGGGCATCGTGAAGATCGTGCCCGACAAGCAGCCCGGTGCCAAGGACGTGGAGACCCAATATGAGACCGTTGCCGTCTCCGGCCGTCTGGCCCTGCTCAAGGTCCGGCTCATCACCGGCCGCACCCACCAGATCCGTGCCCACATGGCAAGCATCGGCTGCCCCATCCTGGGCGACAGCAAGTACGGCAACAACACCGCCAACCGGGAGCTTAAGCTGAAATATCAGGCCCTCTGCGCCTGGGAGCTGGTCCTCCCCCGCTTCACCTCCCCCGACTTCGCTGACCTCTCCGGCAAGACCTTCCGCGCACCGAAGCCCTGGTATTACCAGCAGGTACTGGATGGAACGTTGAAGTAAGTTTCCTCCGCAGCCCAAAACGGCATCTCTCCATTTGATTGGAAAGATGCCGTTTTTCTTACTTATTTGCTTGAAAAATACTCATCACAGAATGCAAACCAAAGCTTTTCATAATCTCTATGTTTTACTTCAATCAGTTGATACGGAGATACAATATTCCGTTTGATAGCTTCTGCTGCAAAATCTCTGACATAATCGCCAGCCTCTGTATAAAATCCATACACATTTTGGATTCCTTTTTCAGCCGCCACAAACAACCGGGTATGACCATCCACAGAAACATTGCGACCTTCCCACTTCACAAGCGGAATCACCAAATCTTCTTCTGTGTAAACAAAATCACTTACGGCTCGCTTCTTGATTTCATCCACATAAAATTGTGAAGGCTGAATCTCTGCCATGGAAATCTTCACTAATTCTACCGCAGGATATGTTTTCACTAGATTATTTGTTTCGTCCCAAAAATTCGTAATATGTTCGGCATAAAATCGAAATTCATCTATCACAGCTTCATAGAAATTCGAGTTCTTTCCTCTTATAATTGCATCTGTTTTTGATACAATTTCCACTTCATACGGTTCATCTCCAATAAGAAATGCTCCGTGTTGATTCAGAACTTTTTTCGAAAATCGAGAATCCGTATATGTATTTATTCGATTTACTCCGGGCATGTATTCTTTTTTGCTTCATCGTTTTATATTTCATCCTTTTATCTTATCGGCCCCACCGATTTCCCGAACCACCAGCTTCATCTTACCATAGTTTCTGTTCTGTGGCAACAAAACGCGGCACCTCTCCGTACAACCGGAAAGATACCGCTTTTCTTGTTCCTATATGTTCAAATCAGAAGTCCTTATCCTTCCGAATCTCGAACTCCATGCCGTGGATATTTTCCTTCCGCACAACATCATACTCGTAGCCCGGGAAGTCTTTGCGAATCGTAACTGTGTTCAGGCAGTCATAACCCAATTTCCGATACAACCGGATAGCCGCTTCATTGCGAGCGGCGGCTTCGATGTGAAAGGGAAACCGAATACTGCTTCACGATTTCTTCCAGCTGGTGAATCGCTTCGCTGCCAAAACCGTGGCCCTGCCATTCCGGCAGGATGAACAAATCTTCCAGCCAGTCCATTTTACCGCCGCGGCTTCCCAGATGGGCAAAGCCCACATTGACGGCATCGTTCTGGATAAAATAAATCATATGGCCCGGTTTTGTCCAGTTCTGCAAATCTTCCAGCGCTTCCGCTTCGCTCTGGTCATAATGACTGTGTGCTTTCCAGAAGCCCTGAATGAGTGGGATGATTTGTGCTTCTTCGTTCGTGTACTGCTTTAGTGTAATCATAACAGAATCCTCTTATTGTATCAGGCCTCCACCTTTTCCACGCTCCACCAGCTCCATCATATCATAGTTTCTGTTTCAGAGCAGCAACCAAAAAACGGCACCACAGTTTTCAGCTGTGATGCCGCTTTCATTTTACCTATCAGATCCTCACCATATCCCGGGTGATCTCGGCCAGAGAGTGTGCGCCGCACATCTGCATGGTATCGGCCAGCTCGGCGGCGATCTTGTCGATGTAGCACTTCACGCCTTCCTCGCCGCCGCCGTAGACTGCGGTGACAAAGGGGCGGCAGATGAGCACAGCGTCAGCGCCCAGAGCCAGCGCCTTGAACACATCCACGCCGGAGCGGATGCCGCCGTCCACCAGAATCTTCACGCCGCTGCCCTTGAGGGCCTCAGCGATCTCCGGCAGGACCTCGGCGGTGGCGGGGCACTGATCCAGCACACGGCCGCCGTGGTTGGAGACCACGATGGCAGCAGCACCGGCTTCCTTTGGCCTTGAGGGCACCCTTGACGGTCATCACACGCCCTTGACGATGAAGGGGCGCTCGGCCAGCTTGACGATCTCGGCCAGCTCGGCAACGCTCTTGCTGCCGGCGGGCGGGGTCATATTCTTCAGGAAGGGCAGACCGGCGGCATCCACATCCATGGCAACGGCAAAGCAGCCGCTGGCCTTGGCCTGCTCCATCTTGGCCTTGACAGTGTCGATGTTCCAGGGCTTGATGGTGGGCACGCCGCAGCCGCCTGCTGCACCAATGGCCTTGGTGGCCATAGTCATCACGTCAGGGTTGGTGCCGTCACCCGTAAAGGCGGCAATGCCATTTTCGGCACAGGCGCGCACCAGCACGTCATTGTAGGTCATATCGGTGTAGGTGTCGGAATAGTGGAGGTTCACCGCACCCACAGGGCCTGCAAAGAAGGGATACTTGAAGGTTTTGCCAAACAGCTCCACGCCGGTGTCGGGGGTGCCGTTCTCGCACAGGGTGTCCATGTTCACCCGGATCTCCGCCCACTTATTATAATTGCGGATGGCCGTATCACCCACGCCCTTGGCACCGGGGCCGGGGATCTGGTTTTTGCAGGCCACACCGTTGCACACGGGGCAGGCCTTGCAGTACTGCCCGATGCACTGGCGGGCATTGTTCAAAACATCAGCGTAATTCATATTGCATCCTCCTGTTCAGGTTCCCTTTTTCGAGCGGAACCTGCAAATTCCAACCGTTCTCTGCCCACATCATAGTCCGTTTTTATGGGTTCGTCAAGGGGATCAGCGGGTCCCGCTTTTTCTAACGAAAAAATGTATGGCGCAGAAACGTTGATTTTTAGATTTTTCAAATTTTTTCAAAAAAATCCTTGACAAAAGTCATCCTTTCAGGTATTATAGTGGAGCGCTGAGGGCCACGGCCCGAAACGCTGAAAACTGAAGATGTGGAAAGATGGCTGAGTTGGTCTAAGGCGCACGACTGGAAATCGTGTAACGTGTCAAAAGCGTTCTGGGGTTCGAATCCCCATCTTTCGCCAGAAACCCCGAACGAACGGGGAATGTTCCGGGGTTTTTCTGTTGACGTGGCAAAAAAGGAGAGGTTTTTCTACAATGTCTGCTGCTATTACGATTGCAATGCCGCGCATGGTGCCGAACCAGCTGTTGGCGGAGGCTCACGCAAAATATCCCGAAAGCCTTGCCCGGGCCGGGGCAGAAATGCGCTGGATCGAGCTGAACGACCCCGAAAAGGCCGTACAGGATGCGCTGGCCTGTGACGGCCTGCTGCTGCCGGGCGGCGGCGACATCGACCCCGGAAATTTTATGGGCAGGAGCGCATCCCTGCCTGCGGTGAGCCCAACGTCCTGCGGGATATCGCCGAGCCGCTGCTGCTGCGCGCCTTCCTTGCCGCCGACAAGCCGGTGCTGGCCATCTGCCGGGGCATCCAGCTGATGAATGTTGCGCTGGGCGGCGATCTGTATCAGGACATCAAACCCATTGAGCACGTCCCCCACAACGACCATTGGGGCAAGATCCACACCGTCACCGTGCGACGGGACACCCTGCTCTCTCGCATTCTTGGGCAGGATACCGTTCTGGTCAACAGCCAGCACCATCAGGCGGTGGACAAGGTCGCCCCTCACGGCCTTGTGCTGTCGGCCCTGAGCGAGGACGGCATCGTGGAGGGCATTGAGAAGCCGGACGCGAAGTTCTGCCTGGGCGTGCAGTGGCACCCTGAATGGCTCAGCGCTGCCGACCCCGCCATGCAGGGGATTTTTGATGCCTTTGTGGCGGCCTGCAAATAAATTATGAAAAAATCAAAGCCAACTTGAACGATTTTTAAGCTCTGGATCGTATTCCTTATAAAGAGAACAGGAGGTTCTGCCATGAAATCTTCCAAAAAGCGTTCCCGTGCCGTGGTCACGGTGGTGGCCTGTATTCTGGCGGTGTGTCTGGTGTCTGCGCTGGTCCTTTTCAGTCTGGTCAACAGCAAAGTCCGTGCCTTACAAAAGGGGGCGACCTTTGAGTTCAGCTATAACATCACCGCACAGGACAGTGCCAGTACCCCGGCCCTGTACAATATTCTGAAACAGGTGGGTGCAACCTCCGGCGATGTGGCCGGGCTGTATTCGCCGGGTCAGCTGCAATTGTACCTGTACCCCTCCGGCGGGCTTGCCCGCGCTGAGACCGGCGGCACCGACTTTTTCACCGACCTCTATATTGATGCCAACGATACCTACTTTGATGCCGGGCGGCTCTACCGCACCCTGCGGGATTCCATCGCGGACAGCGTGCCACTGGTGGGTGCGTTCCTGCCGGAGTGGTCTCTGCCCAACTACATCACGCAGGCCCAGCTGGCAAAGATCCTCGGCGTACCCAACACGCAGGTGGCCATGCAGGAGATGTCCGGCTATACCATGACCCTTAGCCGCCAGTGCGTCGTCCACCCCGATTATGCCAAGAAGGGCTACACCTACTACCAGTTCCCCTCTGAGGGGGAGGACGCGGCTGTCCTTGTGGTGGGCCTGCCGCTGAAGTCCCTGCTCTTCGATGACACCATCCCCGTGGATGTGCATGTGGAGATCCCCGCCCACGGTGTCAACGCAGCCCTGAGCGGCACGCTGAAAGCCGGTGTCAACAGCCTTTCGGCTCCCGTCAGTGTCATTTCCGACAGCGACATCGATTCCATCGTCCAGCTCCGGGAACGTCTGGAGCAGTTTGCCGATCTCATCAACACAGCGTTGAAGCGTGTGCAGTAACAAAAAAGCAGAGCCGTGCAGCGTTTGAACTGCACGGCTCTTCTCTATTTCAGCGCTTATGCTCAATGTGTTCCTGGATCCATTTGCCGCCATCGCCGCTGCCCACCGCACTGTTATAGACAATGCCGGTCAGCTCGCTGGTCAGGTCGGACTTCATCTTTTTGTACTCCTGCTCGGCCTGATCCGCAACACTCTGGTCACGGCCATTGTCCCGCAGGTACTGGCGCAGCTCTTTCAGGATGGCGTTGAACTCCTTGTCACACTCGCCCTGAACACTGGTCAGCGTGGCGGTTTTGGACAACACTATGTATACCTTCATCCCCAGATTGCGCTCCTCCACCGGGTGGGAGATATACTCATCGTAGGCTTCGTAGATCACGCCGTAGAGCTTGGATTCCGTCTGCTTCTTCAGGTTCTGCAGCTGGCGGATGTAGCTGTCGATCCTGGCATCCACCTCATTCTCCGAAGCAGCGGAGCTGCTGGAGGCATGGCTGCTGCCGGGGGCCTGACTGCTGGCCGCATGGCTGCCGGAAGCCGCAGAGGAGGTAGGCACCGAGTGTGCGGCGCTGGAACCGGACACTGCAGAGCTCACGCTGTCCGCCTTGCCTGCGCTGGCGGAAGAGGAAACCTCACTGGACGAAGCTGTTTCCGAAGAGGAAATGCCAAGTTCCTCTTCCAGCTGTTCCAAAAAGGACGAAACCGGGGATTCTTCCGTCACCTCACTGCTGACGGCGCTCTTGCTGGAGGCGGCGGCGCTGGAGGGACCCTCAACTTCCCCGCCGGGCAGAGCGGAGGACGGCACCGAGCTGGCCTGCGCCTCGGACACAGGGGTGCTTTTCCGCATCCCTGTCAGGATCAAAGCAGCTGCCACGGCCACCACAAGAACGATGACCGCAGCCAGCTGATAAAGCTTCTTTTTCTGCATCTGGCACAAAATTCTCCCACTTCAGATTTCGTTCCCGGCCTTTTGCCGCGCAGGAACAGGTCTATCATATCATCCCCGGGGGAGAATTTCAATGGATAATTCGTGAAAAATGTCGCCTAACTGCCTTTTTATGACCGGATTTCGTTCCATTTCACAGCCTGTCGGAGACGCGGTCAGTCTTTTTCACGGCCACAAGAACGCGGATCTTTCCGCCCGCCGCGCTGCCATGGGCATCGTACCAGCCGATGAGGCTGTAATCCTCGGCGTTGATCTGGGAAAGGGTGGTGGCGTAATACTTGCCCTTGTACCACAGATACACCTGCATGTCATCGGCAGTCTCATAGCGGGTGGAGCCGCTCCGCACGGAGGCGGCCCCCAGCTGATCCACCGTGACCGGGAGCAGCTGGGCCATAGTGCCCACACTGCCGGAAACAGTCTTGCGCACCGAGATGCCGCCCGCCAGCACGGGATACTTCACGCTGGTCTTATAGGTGGTCTGCTCACCGTTGACATAGCAGACATAGTTCGCGCCGCTGCTCAGGTAATCCAGCACCGAGCTGACCACGCCCGTGGTGCTGTTGGCACCGATCTTGAGCAGATAGCTTGCCAGGCTGGCTGTGCTGCTGGTCACGCTCTCCCACAGGGTGCTGCCGATGCTGCCATCGACCAGCCCATACAGCAGGGTGCTGGTGGAGGGCATCACGCTTTCCACCGCACCGGCCACAAGGTCAGAGGCGCTGGAACCGGTGGTATTGGAGGTGGACGAGCCGGAGCCGGTGTTTGTGGTGGAGCTGGCTGCGGTGCTGATGAGGTTGGTCACATCATCCAGCACACCGTAGGTCCACAGGTCGCCGGTGGCATCGTTCAGAATGAGCCGGTCAATGGCACCGTTCTCATCCACGGTGTAATAACGGACATCCGAGGCAGAAAGTGTCACCCCCGATAGGCGGCCGGGACTTACTGTCCCAGCCAACCCCTCCGCTGTCGTATCCAGGATCTCCACATCCGAAGCAAGGGCCGCATCGCCCAGCGCGGTGCCGTCCGCACGGATGGTGCCGCTGACCGATTGGCCGCTCAGGGTCTCCACGTTCTCCCCGTCGGCGTTGACGGTGATCTTCACCAGCCAGCCGGTGGGGAAGTTCAGGCTCTTGTCCACATTCACGGTGCGGGTCACGCCATCGGTACAGGCCACCTGCACGCTTTGGAGCACATCCGCGCCGTTTTTTTTCTTCGGTCAGGCTGCGGGAAGAAGTCTGCACCACGCCATAGAACACGCTGTCGGCTTCCTCGCCGGTCAGAACGGCCACCGCCTCGTTGTTCATGCCCAACAGCAGGGTGACCACCTGCCCCACTCCGCCGCCGTTGAAGGCCGAGAGGACCGATGCCGCTGCCGAGGAAGCCAGCGTGTAGCTGGTGCCTGCCACCGTCACACTGGTGGGGGCGCTGGCGCTGGGCGAGACCGCCGTGATGCGGCCCGCCGCCTTGCGGGAGTAGATCCAGACCGTTCTGGCGCTGGCGCTGTAATAGTAGACATCGTCAGGCGTTCAGAGCGGCATCTGCGGCCGCGGTATCATTGCGGTAGACCGCCGCCGGGACAAAGGGCAGCTGGGTGGTGCCATCGGCCACAAAGGGGCCCTCCACACTGCTGAGCAGCACCGATGACAGGTCGATTCGGCCATCCGTCACAGTAAAGCCCAGCGTGGCGGCATAGGTCTGGTTTTCAGCGGTGCTGGCTGTCAGGGCATTATAGAAGAGCACAGCGGCATCTTCCAGGGTCAGGCCCTGCCCCTGCACGGCGCTCAGACCAGCCAGCAGGCCCAGGCTGCCGGCCTTGTTGAGCTGTGCCGCCGGGAAGCTGCCGCTCAGGGTGGTAACATCATAGCCCAGCAGCTTGAGGGCGGCGGTGCAGGTCTCTTCCAGCGTCACGCCATTATCGGGCCGGAAAGAGCCGTCGGTATAGCCGCTGAGCCACCCCTGCTGGACGGCAATGCGGATATAGGGGGCATATTCGTTCCCGCTGTCCACATCCGTGAACAGGGTGCCGGTGTTCCCCTGCGTGGCGGCGCTCTCCCGGTAGGCCGAGAATGCCACCAGCAGCTTTGCCAGCTGGCCCCGAGTCAGGGCGGTGCTCAGGGCGGAGGCCTGTTCGCTGGTCAAGCCGCCCAGCGTCAAGGCAGTCTGCACCGCCGCATTGCTGGCAGCGGCATTTGCCGGCACCACCAGCATCGAGCAGGCGATGCTCACCGCCAGCAAAAGGGAAAGGATTTTTTTTTCATGGAAGATTCTCCTTAAGATCGTGTTTCGACTCTATTCCAGGCTCCCCTGCCAACAGGACACGAGGCAATCCTTTGCACGAAGTGGACGCTGGGAAGCCAGACCGATGCTGGCGAGCGAAGCGAGTGAGAGGTTTAATCATATCTCAATGCTTCAATGGGGTTCAGCCTTGCGGCGCGCTTGGCAGGCAGGTAGCCGAACAGTACACCGATGCCCACCGAGATGCCAAAGGCCACCAGCACTGAGGTCATGGAGGGGGCCACCGTCAGTTCCATATCCGACACCAGCAGCGGAAGCACCCGGTTGGCCAGAGCGCTGAACAGATAGCCCAGTGCAATGCCAAGCAGGCCGCCCAGTGCGGAGGTGGTGGCCGCTTCGGTGACAAACAGAGCCAGAATGCTGCGTTCCTTGGCACCCAGCGCTTTGCGGATGCCGATCTCCCGGGTGCGCTCGGTAACGGACACCATCATAATGTTCATAATGCCGATGCCGCCCACCAGCAGGGAGATGGCTGCAATGGCGGTCAGGATCGCCACCACCATGTTGATCATGCTGGTCATGGTCTCCAGCATCTCGCTCAGGCTGGTGATGAAATAGCCATCCTCCGCGTGGAGGATGGATTCGATCCCTACTACCAGAAGATTCTTGCCCTCATCGGCAAGTTCATCGCTCACCAGAACCACGCCGTAGGAGCTGGCGCTGGTCCTGCTGATGCGCTGGGCGGTGGTATAGGGCACAAAGATCATGTCATCGTCAGTGCCCTCCTGATCGGTCGCACTGCTGACATTGGCTTCCAGCACGCCCACGATGGTAAATCTCTCGCTGCCGATCTTGATGGTCTGGCCGATGGCGTTGCCGCCGTAGGCCGCACGGGCAATGTAATCGCCCACCACGCAGACCTTTTTATTGTCCGTGATGTCCACATAGGTCAGGCCCCGGCCCTGGGCCAGCGTGCGCCCCATCATATCCAGGTAGGTCTCACTCACGCCCTTGACGCTCGTATAGCCATAGGTGGTGGTATCCACCTTCACGGTGCTGTCCAGCGTGGTGGTGGGCGACATGCCGGTGAACACCTCCGGGTGGCTGTCCACGATATCGTACAGCTGCTGTACGGTCACGGTGCGGGAGCCGCGGCCCGTGATCTGGACGCTGAGGATATTGGTCCCCATCTCAGAAAAGCTGTCCTTGATGCTTTGGGTCATGCCATTGCCCAAGCCCACGATGACGATGACCGCCGTGACACCGATGATGATGCCCAGCATGGTCAGAACGGTGCGGAACTTGTTGCTCCAGATATTCTTGACTGCTTCGCGGAAGGTCTCGTAGATCATGCGTCCCCCCCTCCTGTTCTGCCGGTTCAAAGTTCAATGTCGGCTGAACGATGGGCTCCGGTGCCCGGGCATCGCCGTCGTAGACGACGCGGCCATCTTCCAGCCGGATGATGCGCTGGGCCTGCACGGCGATAGAGTTGTCGTGGGTGATGAGCACCACGGTGTTTCCCTGCCGGTGCAGCTGCTGCAGCATTCCCAGCACCTCGCGGCCGGTGTGGCTGTCCAGCGCGCCGGTGGGCTCGTCGGCCAGAATGACCGCCGGATTCCCGGCCAGCGCCCGGGCAATGGAGACGCGCTGCTGCTGGACCGCCGGAAAGCTGGCTGGGCTTGTTTTTCAGCTTATCGCCCAGCCCCACCTGCTCCAGTGCCTCGCGGGCCCGGCGGCGGCGCTCGGCGCGGGGCACGCCCGCATAGATCAGCGGCACCTCCACGTTTTCCAGCAGATTCAATTTGGGCAGCAGGTTATACTGCTGGAAGATGAAGCCCAGCATCTCGTTGCGCACCTCAGCCTGCTCATTGCCGGACATGTTGCCCACCTCCCGGCCATTGAGCCGGTAGCTGCCCGCTGTGGGCACATCCAGGCAGCCGATGATGTTCATACAGGTGGATTTACCGGAGCCGGACTGGCCCACGATGGCCACGAACTCGCCCTTTTCAATTTTCATGCTGATGTGGTCGGCGGCTTTTACCGTGGTGTCACCCATCCGGTAATATTTGCACACATCCTCAAATTCGATCAGAGCGCTCATTGCGGGCCACCTCCCGGTGCGCCGCCGCTCGGGCCGCCGCTTCCACCGCCGCCCTGACCGGGCCCGCCGACCACCATCATCTCCTCCATCTGTCCGTCAGCGCTGACAGAGGCGGTGCTGCTGGCGGTGTAGGCTACGGTGTCGCCTTCCTGCAGGCCGCTTGTTACGGCGATGTAATCATCATCGCTGGTGCCGGTGGTCACCTTGACATAGACATAGCCCTCCGGGGCGGTCATGCCGGGGTCGGCGTTGGCAGCGCTGGGGGAATCCCTGGTCACCAGCACATAATTGCCCCGCGCCACAGCGGCATTGGGGATGGAAAGTGCGTTCTCGGTGCTGGCCGTCGTGATCTCGGCGGTGGCGTTCATGCCGGGCAGCAGGTCGCCGGTATCGTTGATGCGGATGGTCACCGGATAGGTGGTGGTGCCGCCTGCCGTGGTGCCCGCCTTGGATACGCTGGTGACCACGCCGGTAAAGGTGCGGTCAGAGATGGCATCCGCGGTGATGGTCACGCTCTGCCCCTCCTTGATGGAGAGGATCTCCAGCTCGTCCACATTCACCGTCATCTGCAGGTAGCTCAGGTCGTAGATGGTGCACAGGCTGGTGCTGCCCGCGGTATTGCTCACGGTGTCGCCCGCCTTGACCTCCTTGGAGATGACCGTGCCGCTGATGGGCGAGGTGATGGTATAGTTGTTCAGCTGATCCTCGGTGTCCTCCATGGACATCTGGGCACTGCGCAGGTTATCGGAGGCGTTCTGCACCTGCTTGGTCAGCTCCTTGCCGGAGATCCTGACCAGCGCGGTATCGGCGCTGACAGAGGAGCCCTCTTTCACGCAGAGGGCGGCCACCGTGCCGCCGGTGGAGGCGGTGATGGTCTGCTCGTTCTGGTAGCTGAATTTTGCCGATGCCAGTGCGCTGACCCCGTTGACGCTGGCCGTTGCGGCCTGCGCGGTGGTCAGGCTGCCGGTGTTGTTCACCGCAATGGTCACGGTGCGCACCAGCAGGTTCCCGCTGCTCAGGGCATCCGCACCGGAGACAGAGCGCACGGTGCCGGAGACGGCCTCAAAGGTGCCGTCCAGCGTGACCTGTGCGGCCTGCCCCACGGTAAAGTTCGCCGCATCTGCTGCCGGGAATTCCAGCGTCAGCAGCAGGGTGGAGGCATCCCGCACGGTGGCCACCTCCTGCCCGGCGGTGACCACATCGCCCACCGCCACCTTGTAGGAGGTCAGCGTGCCGCCGATGGTGCTGCGGACGTATTGGGCATCCACGGCATCCTCGTAATTGCGCTGGGCCTGATCCAGCGAGAGCTGGGCCTTTTCCACGCTGTTGGCGGCGTTGGAGCTGTCGATGGTGTAGAGCACCGTTCCCTCTTCAATGGTGTCCCCCACCGCAAAATCGGCGGTGAGCACGGTGCCGGACACCAGCGCATTGACGGTGTAGGTGTTGGCGGCGGCAATGGTGCCGGAGCCGCTGAACACATTGGTGATATTCCGGCGCTCCACCGCGCTTTCCAGATATTCGGTATCTACGCCTGCCGGTTTTGCGCCCTTCCCGGGCAGCAGGAACGCACCGGCCACTGCGGCTGCACAGGCGGCAGCGGCAATGCGCTTCCAGTTGCGCCTTACAAAAAGGTCTCCAGCCCTTCGGTCTTTGTTCTGCAGGCACTTCCAGCGCCAGATTGAATTCCTGGTCGCTCTGCTCCTGCGGCGTTTGTTTCTTTTTTCGCAGCATTGGTTGCCCCTCCCTGATGTTATGGCCGGGTGCAAAGCCGCACCCGCCCTTCTTCCAACAGTATAGCGGGGTTTTCTTAACATTCGCCGGAGGTATTTCTTAAGACTTGCTTAAGTTCGGTGGAAAAAGTGTAAAAAGCGACCCTCCCCGTCATCGCTTCGCAGTTCCGCTTTTCCCAAGGGGAGCGGCGCGCGTCATCGTGACGGAGAGGGTCGTTTTTATTGGCTGATGGGGAACAGCAGCGTCATGGTGAACTGCTCATTCTCCTGTTCGATCTTGCAGTCTGCGTGCATCTTATCCATCATGGTCTCGATGCTGGTCAGGCCCACCTTGGTGCTTTCCACTGCCGGGGTCGCGGGCAGGACATGGTTGCGGAACACAAGGCCTGCCTTCCCCTCCTGCCGCAGGAACCGCACCTCGATGGGCCGGGCCGGGTCGGCGTACTTGATCAGGTTGGAGCCAATGTTATCCAGAATGCGCCGGATGTACTGCGCCCGCACGGTCAGGAGCACATCCTCGCTGCCCAGCTCCAGCGCACAGGCAAAGCCGCGCTGCTGCAGCATCTCCACCATCTCGGCCAGCGGCTCCTCAAAGATCTGGGAGAAGCGGGCCGGGGCATCCAGCTGCACCACGGTGTCCCGGGTGACCAGCGCGTACTCGAACAGATTGTCGGACAGCTGCTTGATCTGCCGGGCCTTGCCGTCGATCTTTGCCAGATATTCGCCCTCCTGGGCCTCGGTCTCGTATTTGTGGTGGCGCAGGATCTCGGTGTAGAGCAGCAGGGTTGTCAGCGGGGTGCGCAGGTCGTGGGACATCTCAGTGATCAGACTCTTGACCTTGGCGGCAGCCTGAGCCTCCTCGGCCTGCTGCTGGCGCAGAGTCAGACGCAGACCATCCAGACTGGTGGCCAGCAGGGCCAGCTCATCGTCCCCCCTGGATCGTGATGGGGTGGTCAAGGTCACCGCCCTCCATGGCCTGGATCTCCCCGCTGAGCAGGAGGATATAGCGGATGATCTTCCGGCTGCTCAGGAAGAAAAACAGCGGGAAAAGGGCAAAGCTGACAAGCAGCAGGATCTCACACCCCTTGCCGTAATAGGCATCCACGCCGTTGTAATAGAACATGGCGGTGGTCTTTTTGTCCGAAAAGGTGAGCGAGTACATCGGGAGCCAGTGCTCGGCCGGAACCGCTTCCATCACGTTTTCCCGCCCCTCGTAGACCGGAGCGACCAGCGGATAGGAGGAATAGAGCATCCGGGAGCGGTCGTAAATGATGAACATCGTGCTGCCGTTCCGCACAGACCAGTCGTCCAGCTTGTCGATATCCCGGCTGGAAAGGCCGCGCCGGTCGATATAGTTCTGCAGCTCCTGCACCTGCTTTTCCACAGCCTTCTGCTGGGTTTCCGGCTGGTCAAAATAAAGCCACAGGGCCTTGTTCAGCACGACCTGCATTCCCACCAGAAACACAGCACTTGCCAGTGCTGAGAACAGGATCATCAACACCAGCTTGCCGGAAAGTCCCAGCTTTTTACGCATGATCCTTCTCCTCCCCGGGCACAAAGCGGTACCCTTTCCCCCACATGGTCTGCAGACGGGCGGGGTTCTGCGGGTCTTTTTTTCGATCTTCATCCGCAGATTGCGGATATGTACCATCACGGTGCCGTTGGAGGTGTAGAAATAAGGCTCCTGCCACACATCCTCGTAGATCACCTGCACCGGGAAGATGCGCTGGGGGCTCTGCATGAGCAGCCGCAGGATCTTGTACTCCGTCTCGGTCAGGTCGATCTCCTCCCCGTCCACCCAGACGCGGTTGCAGTCCAGCGCCAGCTTCACGCCATGGCTGCACAGGGTCAGGTTTTCGGCCCGGGCCGGGGCCTGCCCCTTGCCCTGATAGACGCAGTACCGCCGCAGCAATGCCTTGACCCGGGCGCTGAGCTCCGCAAAGGAAAAGGGCTTGGGCAGAATCGTCCCCGCCCGCGGTCAGGCCCAGCAGCTTATCGGACTCCTGTGATTTTGCCGTGAGGAACAGGATCGGCACTGTGGAGAGCTTGCGCAGCTCCTCGCAGACGCGCAGGCCGCTCATACCCGGCATCATAATATCCAGGATCACCAGATCGACCTCCGGGCGGAACACCTCCAGTGCCCGGGTGCCGTTTTCGGCTTCGATGATATGGTATCCCTCGCCGGAAAGCAGGATGCGCACGCCGTCCCGGATATCCGGATCGTCCTCCGCGATCAGAATGGTCTGCTCTGCCATGGTCTCCTCCCCTTTTTGTCATTCTCGGTTCTAGTATAACAGCAGTTTCCTGCATTTTCCATGAAATTTTTCTAAGGATTTCTTAAGAAAGCGCCGCTTCCGGTCAGCCCCTGCTGCGGGGACAGAAAAAGGCATCCCCGCAAACGAGGATGCCTTTTTCAAAACGGTTTTCTGCCCCAAAGCGCCCACTCCGGCGTGGAGCCGGGCCGGGTCTCCGGCGCAGAGGCTTACATTGCAAACTGGACGGCGCAGAAGGCTGCATAGATACAGAGCAGCAGCACGCCCTGCCAGCGGGAGAGCCTGCCCTTGAGCAGAGCGGGCACGGTCAGGAGGAGCATGACCGCGAACATCACGGGCAGATCCATGACCAGAGAGGAATTGATGCCCATGATGGTGGAGTTCTGCGGGATGCTGAAGGGCGACACCGTGATGGACATGCCGCTGACCAGCACCAGATTGAACACGTTGGCACCAATAACATTGCCCAGCGAGAGGGAGCCGTGGCCCTTTGCCAGCGAGGTGATCGCCGTGACCAGCTCAGGCAGAGAGGTGCCCAGCGCCACAAAGGTCAGGGCGATGACGGATTCCGGCACGCCCAGCGCCTGCGCGATCAGGGTGCCGTTGTCCACCAGCAGGTTTGCGCCCACAGCGATCAGGGCTGCGCCAAGGATGAGCAGGCCGATCTCCTTTGGCAAAGGACATTTCCCTTTTCCGGCTCGTCCTCATCGTCTTCCGGGGCGGGGGCGTTTTTCATCGCCAGCACATTGCAGACCATGTAGGCCACGAACATTGCCAGCAGCACAATGCCGATGGGGCGGCTGAAATAGCCGGTGGTGTAGGCCACGCCCGCATACAGGGCCGCTGCCACAAAGAAGAACAGCACCGGCACCCGCAGGCTCTTGGGGTCCACCTTGCCCGGGCGGACCGCAATGGTGATGGCCGCGATCAGGGCCGCATTGCAGATGACCGAGCCAATGGCGTTGCCATAGGCGATCTCGCCGTGGCCGGTCATGGCCGAGGTGGTGGAGACCATGACCTCAGGCAGGGTGGTGCCGATGGACACCACCGTGGCACCGATGAGCAGCTCCGGCACCTTGAAGCGGCGGGCGATGCCGGTTGCACCGTCCACGAACCAGTCGCCGCCCTTGATGAGGCAGAGCAGGCCCACGATAAACAATAATACAGGGATCAGCATATAAAATCTCTCCTTTTTAATCCATAGAGTATTATACCTGTTTCCCCTGCAAAACGCAAGCAAAATCGTGCATTTTCACCCAGCCTTCTCCACCTTTTTGGCGTTGGGGTAGATGCGCTCCATCCGGGCATTGTCAAAATGCTCATCCAGCAGCACATCCACCGCATTGGCCGGAGCCGCGCCGCTGGTGCGGGCATCGTAGCGGGCCAGCGCCAACGCACTGGTCACAAGGTTCACGGCCATGAACACGGCCAGCAGGGCAGTCATCCAGGGGCGGATCCTGCGCTTGACCGCCTTCATCCCCTTTGCCACCAGTGGGTAGCCATAGCGGATCCAGGTCACGGCTGCAATGCCCCAGAAGAAGCAGTACAGCAGGTTGATGCGCCCGCCCAGATTGAACTTGAAGCCGCTGTAATCCCAGAACACGGTGCCAAACAGCAGCTCTGTCACGGCGCTGCACACATACTCATACGCACCGCCCAGGATCACACCGAACCAGAAGATGCGGCTCTCGCTCTTCTGTTCGCCGCCCCGCAGCAGGATAGCGGCCAGCACAAGCGCCAGCCCCCACACCACGCTGAACGGGCCCCAGACCAGGCTGGAACGGCTCATCCAGACCCCGGCGGTGATGCGGCAGAAGATGGTCTCCACCACATCTCCGAGGAAGGCCCCGATAACAAAGAGCCAGAGCAGGTCGGCAAGGGAGAGCTGCTTTTTTCGGCACTGGTGGTGGGCTCCGGACGAGCCGCAGCAGGGTACGCCCGCTGGATCCGCTTTTCCACGCTGGCGGTAATTTTCTGCCGCAGCCTCTCCGAGCCCCTGCCCAGCTCCCGATTCAGCTGCTCGAGCCTTGGGTGGCGGTTCGCATACCGGCTGACCACCACCATGGCAGAGATCTGGTCAAGGACGGCCAGCGCCATGCCGCCCCACACCACAGCGTGGAACAGCAGCGGTGGCAGGTGGGCGCAGAGCCGGAACAGCAGGTCGTTGCCCCAGCGGACTGCCGCCATGCCCAGCAGGCCCCACAGCAGGGAGTATTGCAGGCAGACATAGCCGTCCAGATTGAACTTTTTATCGGAGTAGTCCCACCAGCGGCGGTGGTGGATCCGTTCCAGCAGCTTGGCGGTCAGCCACTCCACCACCGTGGCATAGATCATGCTGCCGAAGAACAGTGCCGCCAGGCTGGCGCGCTGGTCGTTCAGGCCGATGGTGATGAGCACCCCTGCCGTGCCGTACACAAAGCAGAAGGGGCCGGAGGCCACGCCGCGGTTGGTGAACCGGCGGCCCTTTGCGGTTGCAACAACGGTCTCGCCTACCCAGCCTAAAAAAGGAATATACCAGATAAATTACACAAAGAGTATAGAAATTCAGGCTCATAGTGCTCCTTTCCCGGAACAAAAAGGGGCCGGGAAGCGGCGTTCCCGACCCTCTTTGTTCAGTTTACGAATTACAGCTGGCTCTTATACAGTGCCTCGATCTCCTCCACGCTGGTATCGCGGGGGTTGCCGGGGCGGCAGGCATCTGCAAAAGCAGACTCAGCCAGGAAGTGAATGTCCTCTTCCTTCAGGATGCCCTGCAGGTTTGCGGGGATGCCCACATCTGCGCTCAGCTGCTTGACAGCGGCGATGGTGGCATCGGCGGCCTCGGCATCGTTCATCTCGTCAATGCCCTTCACGCCCATGGCCTTGCCGACCGCGCGGTAGCGCTCCCCGGCAACGGTCTTGTTGTACTCCAGACCCACCGGCAGCAGGATGGCGCAGGCCACGCCGTGGGGGTATCATACAGAGCGGACAGACCGTGTGCCATGGAGTGGACGATGCCCAGACCCACATTGGAGAAGCCCATACCGGCAATGTACTGGCCCAGAGCCATGCCCTCACGGCCCTCCGGGGTGTTCTGCACGGCACCGCGCAGGTTCTCGCTGATGAGCTTGATGGCTTCCAGATGGAACATATCGGAGATGGTGCAGTGGCCCTTGGTGATATAGCCCTCGATGGCGTGGGTCAGAGCATCCATACCGGTAGCGGCGGTCAAGCCCTTGGGCATGGAGGACATCATATCGGGATCGACCACAGCGATTTCGGGGATATCGTTGGTGTCCACGCAGACGAACTTGCGCTTCTTCTCCACATCGGTGATGACGTAGTTGATGGTGACCTCAGCCGCAGTACCGGCGGTGGTGGGCACGGCAATGGTGAACACAGCGTGCTTCTTGGTGGGGGCCACGCCTTCCAGAGAGCGCACATCCGCGAACTCGGGGTTGTTGATGATGATGCCGATGGCCTTTGCGGTATCCATGGAGGAGCCGCCGCCGATGGTCACAATGCAGTCTGCCTCAGCAGCCTTGAAGGCTGCCACGCCGTCCTGCACGTTGGCGATGGTGGGGTTGGGCTTGATCTCGCTGTAAACAGCGTAGGCGAAGTTTGCAGCATCCAGCAGGTCGGTAACCTTCTTGGTCACGCCAAACTTGATCAGGTCGGGGTCAGAGCAGACAAAAGCCTTCTTGTAGCCGCGGGCGGTCAGCTCGGGAACGATGTTCTCAATGGCACCGTGGCCATGGTAGGAAATGGTGTTCAGAACAATGCGGTCAGCCATAATTATTTTCCTCCAAAATCATTCTGCCCGCCTGCCAGCGGGCACTCTCTGTTGTTAAGGATACCACATTGTTAAACAATATTCAATGTACTTTTCTTTTGATTTCTATGAATTTTTTACACTTTCCAGCAAAAGAAAACGCTGTACCACTCCCTCAGTCTCGCATTCGCTCGACAGCTCCCTCCAGGAGGGAGCCTTAACGCGGCGGCCAACGCAAAAAAAGCCTCCCTCTGAGAGGGAGGTGGCATCGCATCAGCGATGCCGGAAGGAGTGATACAGCGTTTTTATCGTTTCATTTACCACAGCCGGATGACCTTGATGACTCCCTCGGCCTTATCGCGGGCCAGCTCAAGGTGATGCTGCAGCGCATCGGCGGCGGTGTTCCAGTTGTCGCTCAGGGCGGCATTCAGAATTTCCAGATGCTCCTCACAGGTCTGATCCTGATTGATCATGCTCACCTTGCCGGTCATAATGCGGAAACGGGTGTTCAGGCCGGTGATGCGGTCATAGCCAGAGCGCAGATATTTGTTGGGCAGGCTGCTCATCAGCAGCTCGTGGAAATCATCGTCTGATTTGCAGAAGTCGTCGATCCGCTCGGGGTGGTGCATCAGCTCAGTGTAGGCCTCCAGCTGCTCCCGGGGGATCAGGTTGCCGTAGGTGCGCAGGGCGTAAGGCTCCACCAGCAGGCGCATCTCGAACATGCTGTGCACGTCCTCTTCGGTAATGCCGGAGACCATCAGCCCCTTTTTGGGCAGGATGGTGATCAGCCCCTCCTGCTCCAGGCGGCCCAGCGCGTCACGCATGGGGGTGCGGCTGATGTTGCCCATCTCGGCACAGAGCTTCTGCTCGTTCAGAAATTCGTTGGGGCGGTACTCACAGTTCAGAATCTTGGTTTTCAGGTACTGGTAAGCCTGCGCTTCAGGCTGAGCTTTGACTGGGAATCCATCTCTTTCATTGTTCTATCTCCTAGTTCGCAAGCAGGACCATTCAGGCAGCAATCAGTCGCCCGCCGGACAGCTTGTATCCCTTAAATAATCCAAGTAATCATTAATATTATTATCACATATCTGGACAATGTTTACAAGACTTTTTTGAAAACTTTGGGAGCTTTTCCGTTTTGAACAGATATCATGCATTATTTTGCTATAAATTGAGCAGTTTTTTTGTGCTTGTCGCCAGTGTTTCGTTCTTGTTTTGCATCAAAGGATAAATTGTGGTACACTTGACCCAGAAAGGAAGGCTGATACCATGGCAGGTCGCGGGGGTACAACACCAAAACCCGGCAATTGATCCTGGATTATCTCATCAACAACCGCCAGCACGCGGTCAGTGCATCCAACATTCTGGAACATCTGGAGGCAGAGGGGGCCAGCCCCAATCCCACCACGGTGTACCGGTATCTGGACAAGCTGGCAGGCGAGCAGCGCATTATGAAATATGTGGCCGATAAGGGCGAAAAGGCCGTGTTCCAGTATGTGGACGAAGGCCGCCACTGCCGCGAGCACCTGCACCTGAAGTGCGTGCAGTGCGGGCGCATTTATCACCTGGACTGCCACTTTATGGATGAGGTGCGTGCCCATCTGATGGCGGAGCACGGCTTCACCCTGCAGTGCGAGGGCAGCGTTTTGTACGGATTGTGCCGCAGCTGCGCACAAAACAGCCCCCATCCGGGGCAGACCGCACAAAAATGCGAACACTGTGTTGACACGGACAAAGAGCCGTGATACAATGCAGGCAGGAAAAGCGTTGATCGGGAAAAGTAAGTGCTCAAGGTTCTTTTGCAGCGAGTGCGGGCTGATGGAAGCCGCACAGAGAATGAGCTCCGAACGAACCCCCGTGAGCTTCCCCCTGAACCTGCTTCGGGCAGTTAGTAGGGGCCGACGGCAGCCGCTCGTTATCGCGGCAGTGCTTTCAACGGGGAGAGTACACAAAAGTGACTGGTGTGTTCGCGCACCGGTAATTTAGGTGGCACCACGGATACGGCAGCATTCGTCCTAGCAATGGGATGAAGGCTGCCGTATTTTTTTTATTTGCAAAAACCTCTCAGTCACCGGGAAACTTGCCTCTCCTATCAGGAGAGATGGCAATGCGAAGCATTGACGGAGAGGTTTAGAGAGAGGGGTAAGAAATATGTGTTGTGTTATGGGTTACACGGGGCACGACCTGAGTGCCGCCAAATTCAAGGAGTATCTGCTGCGCACCGTGATGCGCGGGCCGGACGACCAGCGTGTGGTGGAAGGGCCTTTTTGGTCTGATGGGCTTTGGCCGCCTTGCCATCATGGGCCTGACCCCGGAGGGGATGCAGCCCTTCTACCGCGGTGCCGACTGCGTGGTCTGCAACGGTGAGCTCTACGGCTTCCGTTTTGAGAAGGAGATCCTGAAGCGCCGGGGCTACAAGTTTGCCTCCGACTGCGACTGCGAGATCCTGCTGCCGCTGTATTACGAGTACGGTCTGGATATGTTCCGCCACATGGACTCCGAGTTCGCGCTTATTCTGTATGATTCCCGCAAGGACCGGCTGATCGCAGCCCGCGACCCCATCGGCATCCGTCCGCTGTTCTACGGCTATTCCAAGTCCAGCCACCAGATCGCCTTTGCCTCCGAGATGCAGAACCTGATCGGCTGGTGCGACGACATCCGCCCCTTCCCCATCGGCAGCTACTACTGCGATGGCCGCTTTGTCCGCTACGAGGACATTGCCGACGTGCCCGCCCCCATGGAGGATGACATGGAGACTACCCTGCGGAACATCCGCGAAAAGCTGATCGCAGGCGTGGAAAAGCGTCTGGATGCCGATGCCCCTGTGGGCTTCCTGCTCTCGGGCGGTCTGGATTCTTCGCTGGTCTGCTCCATTGCAGCCAAGAAGCTGGGCAAGCCCATCCGCACCTTTGCCATCGGCATGGACACCGATGCCATCGACCTGAAATATGCCCGCCAGACCGCCGATTATCTGGGCAGCGAACACCATGAGATCATCATCAACCGGGACATGGTCATCCAGAGCCTGGAGGAGGTCATCCGACTGCTGGGCACCTGGGATATCACCACCATCCGCGCCAGCATGGGCATGTACCTGCTCTGCAAGGCCATCCACGAGCAGACCGATGTGCGCGTGCTGCTGACCGGCGAGATCAGTGACGAGCTCTTCGGCTACAAGTACACCGACTTCGCCCCCTCTCCCGAGGCCTTCCAGCAGGAGAGCCAGAAGCGCATCCGGGAGCTGTACATGTACGATGTGCTGCGGGCAGACCGCTGCATCTCCGCCAACAGCATCGAGGCCCGCGTGCCCTTTGGCGATCTGGATTTTGTGCGCTACGTTATGGCCATTGATCCCGAAAAGAAGCTGAACAGCTACGGCAAGGGCAAGTACCTGCTGCGCAAGGCCTTTGAGGGCGACTGGCTGCCCCCGGAGATCCTCTGGCGCGAAAAGGCCGCCTTCTCCGATGCCGTGGGCCACAGCATGGTGGACGACATCAAGGAGTACGCCGAGAGCCTGTACACCGATGAGGAGTTCCAGCTCCGCCGGGCAAACTACTCGGCCCACTGTATGCCCTTTACCAAGGAGAGCCTGTTCTACCGCGAGATCTTCGAGAAATACTACCACGACCAGAGCCGCACCATCGTGGGCTTCTGGATGCCGAACAAGGCATGGCCCGGCTGCAATGTCAACGATCCTTCTGCCCGTGTGCTGGCAAACTACGGCGCTTCCGGCGTGTGATCCTTTTTCCAGACAGCAAAAGACGGTGTGTCCGCTCCGGGCACACCGCCTTTTTGTTTACTCCAGATTCAGTTTATTTTTCATCAGCCACCGGGTCAGGAAGAAGTATGCCGCCGCAATGGCTGCAGTCACGGCAAAGCAGAACAGATAGCCAACGTCTGTTCCAAGTGCCGCCGTCAGCCAGCGCATCGGGGTCACTCCATAGCTCACACCGGTCACGTTCACATCCACGGCCCGGTACGTGACATCCACGATCATACTCACATCATTCGTGCCCAGCAGCTTATCGAGCTGCGTCTCCACGATGTTCAGGCCGATAAACGCGAGGATCCCGGCCACCATCACATGCTTGGGGAATTGATGGGCGATCATACAGGCAGCGTAAACGCAGAGGATGAGGCTTGCCAGCCGGGCCAGATTGATGAGGATGGTCCATGCTATTGCCACCCAGAACTCCGGGCCTAGTTCTCCCGTACAGCATCTGCCACAGCTGCATCCAGCTGTTCCAGTCCACCATGCCGAAGGTCTCCGAGTCAATCACACCGATGCTGACCATGACCGTGATGCAGACGATGCCCACAAGGCCGCTGCACAGCACCCAGACCATGCTGGTGAGGAGCTTGGAGAGGATGAGCTGTTTCTCATTGACCGGCAGCGTGTGCATCAGGTAGCCTTCACGGCCCAGCAGGTTCTTATAAAAGCGCTGGACCGTGCTGACGAAACAGAGCACCGCAATGGCAAGAAGATGACAGAGAGATACACGACCATCAGAATCACTTCGAGATTCTGGAAGCTTGTGCTGTGAGCCAGCGCGTGTTCCTGCCGGAACGTCACGCCCAGCACCACGCTCAGCAGCGCCAGCGCCAGATACAGCCCGAAATACAGGCGTTTCGTGGCCTTGAACTCATATTTCAACAATTGTTTCAGCATTTGAATACCTCCCGGAAATATGCATCGACGCTCTTGCCCTCGGTCTCGCGGATATCATCCACAGCGCGGTGAGCAAAGATTCGGCCGTCCTTCAGGAACACGGCCTCGTCCAGCACCGGCTCGATGTCCTCGATGAGGTGGGTAGAAATGACAACGGTCGCGTCCTTGCTGTAGTTGGAAATGATGGTGTTCAGGATGTAGTCCCGGGCCGCAGGGTCCACGCCGCCGATGGGCTCATCCAGCAGGTAGAGACGGGCGTTGCGGCTCATGGCCAGCACCAGCTGAACCTTCTCCTTGTTGCCCTTGGAAAGGGTCTTGAGCCGGGCATTGGGGGCGATGTTCAGCCGGGCCAGCATCTCATTGGCCTTGTCGGCGTCAAAGCCGATGTAAGCCTTGGCCTGACTGGGCGTGCCGTAAAAATCCCGGAACATCTCCACCAGCTCCTCCACCCGCATCCAGTCGGGCAGCCAGTCGGCGTCTGGCAGGTAGGAGACCAGCTCCTTGGTCTCCGGGCCGGGGGCCATGCCCGCGATCCGGATGCGGCCTTCCGTGGGCTGCAGCAGACCATTGGCCAGCTTGAGCAGGGTGGTCTTGCCGCTGCCGTTGGGGCCCAGCAGCCCTACGATGCGGCCAAAATCCAGCTCCAGATCGATGCCGTCCAGCGCGGTCTTTTCCTTTCCGTATACTTTTGTCAATTTTTCACAGGTCAGCACTTTACTCATGGGGTTCTACCTCCTCTGTATCCCAGTGCTCCAACAGGGCTGCGCCTTTTCCGGCGTGTAACCGATGCTGCGCATCTTCTCCAGAAAATCTGCCGCGATGTCATGGGCGGCGGCAGCCCGCAGTTGTTCGATCAAATTCGTATCCTCCGTGACTTAGCGTCCGCTGGTGCGCTCGGTGCGCACAAGGCCCTCACTTTCCAGCTGGGCCAGAGCCCTCTGCATCGTGTTGGGGTTGACCCCGGCAGCTGCGGCCAGATCCCGCACCGAATCCAGATGGCCCCCCGGCGGGTAGGTGCCCGCCAGAATTCTGGCTTTGAGCCGTTCCACCAGCTGGGCATAGATCGGGCGGCTGGCATCAAACTGTTCACTCATTCTGCTTTGCCCTCCTTATGTGTTGCTGTATTAAGCAGACTAATACAATAATACACATTTTTGCATTTCTGTCAAGAGGAAACCCAAAAATTTTTTCAGACAGCAAAAAGGGACCCCGCAGCCAACCGGCTGTGGGGTCCCTCTGATTTATGGATTACTGCTGCTCCTGCGCGGCGCGCTTGGCTTCCAGCGCCAGAATGGCATCGCGGCGGCTCAGGTTGATGCGGCCCTGCTGGTCGATGTCCGTGACCTTGACCACGATGGCATCGCCCACGGCGACCACGTCCTCTACCCGCTCCACGCGCTTGGTGTCCAGCTTGGAGATATGCACAAGGCCTTCCTTGCCCGGGGCGATCTCCACAAAGGCACCAAAGTTCATCAGGCGGGTGACCTTGCCCTTGTAGATGGCACCGATCTCGGGGTCCTCCACAATGGTCTTGATGGTGAAGATGGCACGCTTTGCGTCCTCCTGATCCACAGCGGAGACGAACACATGGCCGTCCTCCTGCACATCGATCTTGCAGTTGCAGGTGGCGCAGATGTCCTGGATGACCTTGCCGCCCTTGCCGATCACGTCCTTGATCTTGTCGGTGGGGATCATCATGCTGAACATCTTGGGAGCCCAGCGGCTCAGCTCCTCACGGGGCTGTGCGATCACGGGCTTGATGATCTCGTCCAGGATGTACAGGCGGCCCTTGCGGCACTTCTCAAAGGCCTCGGCAATGATATCGTAAGTCAGGCCGTCGATCTTGATGTCCATCTGGATGGCAGTGATGCCCTTGCGGGTGCCGCCCACCTTGAAGTCCATATCGCCGTGGAAATCCTCCACGCCCTGAATGTCCAGCATGGTCATCCAGCGGTCGCCCTCGGTAATAAGGCCACAGGAGATACCGGCAACAGGTGCCTTGATGGGCACACCGGCATCCATCAGAGCCAGGGTGGAACCGCAGATGGAAGCCTGAGAGGTGGAGCCGTTGGAGCTCAGGACCTCAGAGACACAGCGGATGGTGTAGGGGAACTCCTCCAGAGAGGGCAGCACGGGAACCAGAGCGCGCTCTGCCAGTGCGCCGTGGCCGATTTCGCGGCGGCCGGGGCTGCGGGGTGCGCGGGCTTCGCCGACAGAATACGGCGGGAAGTTATAGTGATGGATGTAACGCTTGGTCTGCTCGTCGGTCAGATCGTCCATCAGCTGGTTGTCCTTGGTGCCGCCCAGGGTGCAGGTGGTCAGCACCTGGGTCTGGCCGCGGGTGAACATACCGGAGCCGTGGACCCGGGGCAGGATGCCCACTTCCGCCGCCAGAGGGCGGATCTCGTTGATGCCGCGGCCGTCCACACGCTTGCCGTCATCCAGCAGCCAGCGGCGGACAACGTACTTCTGCATCTTGTAGCTCACAAGGTCGAGATCTGCGTCAGACAGATCGGGGTACTCCTCGGCGATCTTGTCCATGATGGGCAGCAGGGCAGCATCCCGCACATTCTTGTCGTCGGTATCCATGGCGGCCTTGAAGTCGTCCAGATACTTGTTCTGGATGGCGTGGAACACGTCCATATCCAGACCCACTACCTGGAAATCGATCTTCGGCTTGCCGCGCTCTGCAACGATGCCGTTGATGAAGGTGATGATCTTCTTGATCTCAACGTGTGCGGTCTTGATGGCGGTCAGCATGGTGTCCTCGTCCACCTCGTTGGCACCGGCTTCGATCATCACGATCTTGTCCATGGTGGCGGCAACGGTCAGAGACAGGTCGCTCACCTTGCGCTGCTCCTGGGTGGGGTTCAGGACGATCTCGCCGTCCACCAGGCCCACCTGAACACCGCCGATGGGGCCGTTCCAGGGGATCTCAGACACAGCGGTGACCAGAGACGCACCGATCATACCGGCGATCTCAGGGCTGCAATCAGGGTCCAGGCTCATCACGGTCATGGTGATGCAGACATCGTTGCGCATCTCCTTGGGGAACAGCGGGCGCATGGGGCGGTCCACCACGCGGCTGGTCAGGATGGCGCGCTCACCGGGGGGCGGCCTTCACGGCGCATAAAGCTGCCGGGGATGCGGCCTGCGGCGTAGAGCTTTTCCTCATACTCCACGTTCAGGGGGGAAGAAATCCACACCTTCGCGGGGCTTGGGGCTCATCACAACATTGCACAGCACGCAGGTCTCGCCGTAGCGGATCAGGGCGCTTGCGTTGGACAGGCCGCACATCTTGCCCATCTCGACCTTGAACGGACGGCCAGCCAGCGTGGTCTCGTAGACCTTGAAGTTTTCAAAGGTCTCTTTACGAGAACCAAATTCAATTGCCATTTGGTTTTGCCTCCTTTGTCCTTTTGCGGTTTATCTTCTTATCTTCCAAAAGGCAGCGGCCAGCGCATCATAGCAATAAAGCCAACGCCCGTGTGCTTTTTACAGCACAGGCGCTCGATTTACTGCTGCAACGCGCAGCAGCGGCCTGTTGTTCCTCAAAAAAGAGCAAAGGGCAGGCACCACAATGCGGTACCTGCCCTCTGTTTTCTATTACTTACGCAGACCCAGGGTTGCGATCAGAGCACGGTAACGCTCGATGTCCTTCTTCTGGAGGTAGGCCAGCAGATTGCGGCGGCGGCCAACCATCTTCATCAGACCACGGCGGCTGTGGTGATCGTTAGGGTTCTTCTTCAGGTGCTCGTTCAGCTCGTTGATGTGAGCGGTCAGCAGAGCGACCTGAACCTCGGGGGAGCCAGTGTCCTTCTCGGTCAGAGCGACTTTGGCCATAACTTCCTGCTTGTTCATAGTAACAGTACCTCTTTATAAAATTTTATTTGCCGTCGGCACAGAATGCGGGAAAACGGTACTCCCGAATGGGCATACTCCCAGCCCCGTGCCGCGGTAACATGGCTAGTATAACAGAACTGCGCTGAAAAAGCAAGAAAAAATTTTACTATGCTTTTTGCAAAATAGGCCTTGGCGCGCCGGGCCGCATGATCGATGCAGGCCTTCAGCTCGTCCAGGGTATCAAACTTTTTGCTGGGACTCAGGTAGGCGTAGAACTCCACCACCGGGTCGGTACCATAGAGGTCCCCGGAAAAATCCGGGATAAAGGTCTCGCAGGTCACCTTGGTCTCGTCCGAATTGACAGTGGGCCGGGTCCCCAGGCCGGTGGCCGAGGGATACCAGGTATCACCGATCCGGTGCGGGTGATGTAGATGCCGTAGCGGGGCATCTGGAAACCCGCCGGGTAGATCTGGTTGATGGTGGGTACGCCCAGCGTGTGGCCCAGACCCGCCCCGTGCTGCACCGCGAAGCGGATGGCATAGGGCATTCCCAGCATGGCGTTGGCGGCAGGCACATCGCCGCCTTCCAGTGCCGTGCGGATGCGGGTGGAGGACACCGGCTTTTCCTCAAACTGTGCCATAGGCACCACCACGACCTCCACCCCCAGCGGGGCGCAGAGCTCCTTCAGCAGCTCGGGGGTCCCGGCGGCCTTGGCACCAAAGGTAAAGTTTTCGCCGCAGAACAACGCCTTGGCGTGGCAGTCCTGCACGATGCCGTACACGAACTGCTCCGGGGTCATGGCGCGGATCTCCTCAAACTCGGGACAGAGATAATACTCCACTCCCAGGCTTGCGATCAGGGCATGCTTATCCTCGGTGGAGAGCAGACGGCGGCCCTTCATTTTGCTGTCAGCGGGCAGCTTGAAGGTGAACACCGCCGGGGCAGCGCCGTGGGCCTTTGCCCACTTCACTGCTCCCTCAATGACGGCACGGTGGCCGATGTGGATGCCATCGAAGTAGCCCATGGCAACAGCAGTGCCGCCCTCATGTTCCAGTGCCAACGGCGACAGAGATGAAACGATTTGCATTGGTCGTCAGTTCCTTTCCACGAACAGCTTTTCCACCTTGAGCACACCGTTCACCACATTGGCAAGACCCAGAAACTGCCCTCCGGCGTTCCGCACGCGGTAGCGGCCGTCGGCAGCAGGATAGCGGCTGGTGGGGCACCCGTTGTAGAGGTGCTGCTCCACCTGCTCGTCCGCCACCAGCAGCGGCAGGCTGGCGAACACGCTTTCCACCGGCAGCATCAGAGCCTGCAGGGCCTCCGGCCCCGCGTCCTTTGCCGCCTGGATCTCTTCCAGCGTGTGGGCATCGGCTTCGGAATACACCCCGGCGGCCACGCGGCGCAGGGCGCTCATGGTGCCCTTCTGGCCCATGGCTTCGGCGATCTCCTCCAGCAGCACCCGGATATAGGTGCCCTTGGAGCACTTTACGGTCAGGGCATACTCGTTTTCCGCAGGGCTGCCCTCGTACCGGATGTCCAGGATCTCGATCGGCCGGGCCTTGCGCTCCACAGTTTTGCCCTCCCGGGCCAGCTTATAGAGCGGCTGACCGTTGATCTTGACCGCCGAGTACATGGGCGGGGTCTGCATCCGGGGGCCGAGGAACTGCGGCAGAACGGCCAGCAGCTCCTGCTCCCCTGCCGTTACCGGGGCGTTCTCCAGCACAGTGCCGGTCACATCCCCGGTATCGGTGCGCTGGCCCAGCCTGAGGACAGCGCGGTAGGCCTTGGTGTGGTCGAGCTGCAGATCAACTGCCTTGCTGGCCCCGCCGCAGAACACCGGCAGAACACCGGTCGCCATGGGGTCCAGCGTACCGCTGTGGCCCAGTTTCCGGGTCCCCAGAATGCCCCAGCTTGGCAATGACATCAAAGCTGGTCCAATCGGTGGGCTTATCAACAATGAGGATCCCCTGCATCATGCTTCCTCCTGCGGTGCATCAAGAACAGCTTCCACCTCAGAGAGGATCGCGCTCTTGGCATTGTCAAGGTTGCCCAGCAGCTCACAGCCCGCCGCACGGGTGTGGCCGCCGCCGCCCAGACGGCGGGCAATGGCACAGGCATCCACGCCCTTGGCGGTGCGCACGCTGATGCGATAGCTGCCGCCGGGCTGCTGGCGCAGGGTCAGGCCGACCTTCACGCCCTCAATGCTGATGGGCAGGCTGGTCAGCTCTTCCAGATCCGCAGGGTCTACCCTGCTCTGCTCGATCTCATCCCGGGTCAGGTAGATGAGGGCGCAGCGGCCATCCAGATGATATTCCAGATGGTTGCGGGCGATCCGCTCGGCTTCCATCCGCTCCCGGGACTTGGTATCGAACAGCAGGGTGTTCAGCTCCTCCACATGGGCACCGGCCTCCATCAGCTTGGCAGCAGTGATGTGGGTGCTGGCCTTGGTGGAAGAGAACTTGAAGCAGCCGGTATCCGTGGACAGGCCGGTATACAGGCAATCGGCAATGTGTGGGGGGTGATCTCCACACGCATGGCACAGATCACCTCATACAGCAGCTCTGCCGCAGCGGCGGCGCTGCCGTCCAGCAGCGTGAACTCGGCGTAGCCGCTGTTGCCTGCATGGTGGTCGATACACAGGTCCACATGGCACGTGTACTGGGGAACGCCGTTGCCCTCGCCAAACAGCTGGACGCTGGCAACATCCACAGCCACCACGATCTGCGGCTCAAATTCGCCCTTGAACAGGCGGGGGTTGGTAAATGCGTACCGGCCGGGGATGGGGTCGGCGCAGAGCACGGCTGCGTGTTTTTCCAGTGCAAGCAGCGCATAGTAGAGCGCGCTGCCGCAGCCGACCGTATCACCATCCGGGTTTTTGTGGCACAGAATCAAGATGTTATCTGCAGCAAGCAGCTTTTCTGCCATCTGCTGTACATTCAGCTGTTCTGTCATCCCATGTTCCATCCTTTCCGCAAGGCTGATTATTCCTCGGTCTCTTCCGGCTGGCTGGTTTCCTCAGCGTAACCGTTCACGTTCAGCGTGCGGAGCAGCTCATTGATGTGGGCTGCGTAGGCGGCACCATCGTCCTCCACAAAGCTGAAGCGCGGAGCCTTCCGGATGTGCATCTTCTTGCTGACCTCTGTGCGCACATGGCCTGCGGCACGGTTCAGTGCCTCGATGGCGGGCTTGGGGCCGTCCTCGCGGCCCATCACGCTCACATAGACCTTTGCAACATCCAGGTCAGGTGTCACATCCAGACGGGTGACGGTCAGCAGACCGCCCTCCAGGCGGGGGTCCTTCAGCCGTCCGATGATGGCAATGACCTCACGCTTCATATCCTGGGCAAGACGACCCATATTTTTCTGAGACATAGCTTCTCCTCTAAAACAAAACCCCTCAGTCTCGCTTGCGCTCGACAGCTCCCCTAATGGGGGTGCCTTTGGCATAAAGATGAGGCTTCACCCGGCTGCCAAGGCCTCCCCTACTAGGGGAGGTGGCATTGCGAAGCAATGACGGAGAGGTTTAATCCGTTCCTTAGTCCCGATATTCTTCCATCTTGAAGGCCTCGTATACGTCGCCTTCCTTGACATCGGCAAACTTTGCCAGCGTAACGCCGCACTCGTAGCCCTCGGCCACTTCCTTGGCATCATCCTTGAAGCGCTTCAGAGATGCGATCTCGTCCTCCGTGATGACGATGCCGTCACGGACAACGCGCACCTTGCTGTCGCGGGTGATCTTGCCGCTGGTCACGCGGCAGCCTGCAACGGTGCCCACATTGCTGATCTTGTAGACCTGACGGACCTGCAGCTCACCCAGAGCGACCTCGCGGAACTTGGGAGCCAGCATACCCTTCATAGCGTCGGTGACATCGTTGATGGCATCGTAGATGACACGGTACATCCGCATCTCGACCTTGGTGGCAGCGGCTTCTTCCTTGGCCACGTTGTCGGGGCGGACATTGAAGCCGATGATGATGGCGTTGGAGGCATCGGCCAGGTCAACGTCGGACTTGCTGATGGCACCGACACCGGCGTGGATGACGCGGACGCGCACCTCATCATTGGAGATCTTCTCCAGGCTCTGCTTGACGGCCTCGGCGGAGCCCTGCACATCAGCCTTGACGACAATGGCCAGCTCCTTCATATCGTTCTGTGCCATCTGGCTGAACAGGTTATCCAGAGTGACCTTCTGGAAGGAGGAGAACTGCTTCTCCTTGGCAGCGGCAATGCGCTGCTCTGCCAGCTCACGGGCCAGACGCTCGTCGGCAACGGCCTCGAACAGATCGCCTGCCTCGGGCACAGCGGTCAGGCCGGTGATCTCCACGGGGGTGGAGGGGCCTGCATCGTTCAGCAGCATGCCCTTGTCGCTGCGCATGGTACGCACACGGCCCACAGCGGTACCGGCAATGATGACATCACCGGCATGCAGGGTGCCGTTCTGCACCAGAATGGTGGCGATGGGGCCCTGGCCCTTGTCCAGACGAGCCTCAACAACAGCACCCTTGGCGCGGCGGTTGGGGTTGGCCTTGAGCTCCATGACCTCAGCTTCCAGCGCGATCCGCTCCAGCAGGTCGCTGATGCCCATGCCGGTCAGTGCGGAAACGGGGATGCAGGCCACGTCGCCGCCCCAGTCCTCGGTGATGATGCCGTACTTGGTCAGGCCTTCCATCACGCGCTCGGGGTTTGCAGTGGGCTTATCCATCTTGTTCATGGCCACGATGATCTTGACATTGGCAGCCTTGGCATGGTTGATGGACTCCACGGTCTGGGGCATGATGCCGTCATCGGCAGCAACGACCAGAACGGCGATGTCGGTCATGTTGGCACCGCGGGCACGCATGGAGGTGAATGCCTCGTGGCCCGGCGTATCCAGGAAGGTGATCAGGCTGTCGTTGATCTTGACCTGATATGCACCAATGGCCTGGGTGATGCCACCAGCCTCGCCTGCGGTGACATTGGTCTTGCGGATGGCATCCAGGATACTGGTCTTGCCGTGGTCAACGTGGCCCATGACACAGACAACGGGGGACGCTCCACCAGATCCTCGGCGGAATCCTCCTCCTGGGTGAACAGGCGCTCCTCGATGGTCACATGCACCTCGTGCTCGACCTTTGCGTGGAACTCCTCAGCCAGCAGGGATGCGGTATCGAAATCGATCACGTCATTGATGGCGTGCATCTCGCCCATCTGCATAAACTTGGCAATGACCTTGCCGGCCTGCTGCTTCAGGCGGGCAGCCAGCTCGCCGACGGTGATTTCATCGGGGATCATCACCTTCAGCTGTGCATTGCGGGCCTTTTCCAGCTGGATGCGCTGCAGGCGCTCGAACTCGGTCTCGCGCTTGCCCTTCTGGAACTGCTGACGCTGGCGCTGGCCGCGCTGGGTGAACTTCTGCTTATTGCCCTGCGGGGTGGGCTTGCGGCGGTTCTCGGTGTTCTTGGTGGAAGCCAGATCGTCATAGCGGGCATCGAAGCGGTCCACGTTCACATCCACAGTACGGGTATCGACCGTCACCTGGCTGTCCTCGCGGCGGACAGAGACGGACTGAGCCGGGGCAGCAGAGGCCTTGGCACCGGTCTCGCGGGCCAGCTCGCTCAGGGAGACAGTCTTCTCCTCGCGCTTCTTGTGCTGCTCGTTCTTTTTCTCGCCGTGCTTATTGTTGTTATTGTTTGCCTTGGGCTGCTCTGCCTTTGCGGCAGGGGCAGCGGGCTTTGCCTCGGGCTTCTTCTCAGCGGCCTTGGGCTCTGCCTTTTTTTCTCCGCAGGCTTCTCTGCCTTTTTCTCCGCCTTCTTTTCAGGCTGGGCAGGCTGCTTTGCACTGTTCAGATACTCGTCCAGGCTGGCAACGCTGTTGTCCTTGCTGAATTTCTCCAGCAGGTAGTTCAGCTCGTTCTCTTCCAGGGTAGAGCTGTTCTTCTTGCCGGTGCTGCCCATGGCAGCCAGCTCATCCAGGACCTTCTTTGCAGAAACATTCAGGTCCTTTGCAAAATCGCTCACTTTATATTTTACGGTCATTCGCTCATATCCTCCTCATTTTTGATTGCCCCGCAGTCCGAAAGACGGTCAAAGCAGAGCTTTGCGAGGTTGCGGTCAGTCACCGCGTAAACAGCCACAGGCTTGCGGCTGATATCGGCCAGGCGGTCCTGGGTCAGCGGCATGGAGATCACGTCCACCAGGTCGCCCACAGCGTAGTTCAGGCGCTGCACGGTCTTGGCGCTGGCATCGGACGCGACCATTACCAGCCATGCCTTGCTCTTGACGCAGGCATCTTCCACGGCATCAAAGCCCATGGTCAGCGCGCCTGCCTTGCGGCAGAGGCTCAGCGCCTGAAACAGCGCTTCTTCCGGAGCCATTTTGGGCTTTTCGGGGGTATTGTTATGCTTCGCCATTCGGCTGGGCCTCCTTTTCCACGTCGGCCAGCTGTGCGGCCAGCGCATCGTAAACCTCGGCGGGAACCGGCTGCTCAAAGCAGCGCTCCAGCGCCTTTTTCTTTTTAGCCTTTGCCAGACAGGCCGGGTCCGGGCAGAGGTAAGCGCCGCGGCCCGGCTTCTTGCCCACGGGGTCGATGCTGATCTCGCCGCTGGGGGCGCGCACCACCCGCACCAGTTCCTTTTTGGGGCGGCTGGTCATGCAGCCGATGCACTGGCGGGCAGGGATCTTTTTTTGTGCCATCCGGTTTCCCTCCTTCAGGTGCGGTCACAGCCGCTCTTACTCAGCGTCCTCGGTCTTGGGCTCGGCAGCCTTGGGCTCTTCGTCCTCGCCGTAGTAGCCGCTCTCGGGGCGGATGTCGATGTTGTAGCCGGTCAGGCGGGCGCACAGGCGGGCGTTCTGTCCCTTATTGCCAATGGCCAGGCTCAGCTGCTGGTCGGGCACGGTGACGCGGCAGGAACGGGTCTCGCCGGGCAGCAGCTCGACCTTGAGCACCTTGGCGGGGCTGAGGGCAGCGGAGATGAACTCCGAAATATCCTCGCTCCACTTGACGATATCGATCTTCTCACCACCCAGCTTCTCGACCACAGCGGCCACACGGTCGCCGTGGGGGCCGATGCAGGCAGAAACGGGGTTGACGTTGGCATCCTTGCTCCAGACAGCCATCTTGGTGCGGGCACCGGCCTCGCGGCTGATGGCCTTGACCTCAACGGTGCCGTCATAGATCTCGGGCACTTCCAGCTCGAACAGGCGCTTGACCAGGCCCGGGTGGGTGCGGCTGATCATCACGCGGGCACCGCGCTCGCCGCTGACCACGTCCACAACGTAGACCTGCAGGGTCTGGCCCTCGGTGTAGGTCTCGCCGGGCACCTGCTCGTTGCGGGGCAGGATGGCCTCGCCGCCCTTGCCCAGGTCCAGGGCCACGATGCCCTTCTCGTTGTCCACGCGGGTAACGGTGGCCTGGATGATATCATGGGCGCGGGACTGAATCTCGCTCAGCTGCTGGCTGCGCTCGGCTTCCCGGATGCCCTGACGGATGACATGCTTTGCGGTCTGGGCGGCAATGCGGCCGAAGTCCTTGGTCTTGAGGGGGGTCACAACGCGGTCGCCGACCTCATAGCTCTTGCGGATCTTCTGGGCCTCGGTGATGCCGATCTCGGCGTGCTCATCGTACCAGTCCTCATCAGCGACAACGTTTTGCACCAGAGCGACGTTGAACTTGCCGCTGTCGGGGTCGATCTCCACCAGAACGTTGTCGTCCTCGACCTCATAGTTCTTCTTGACAGCGATCACGATGGCAGCCTTGATCTTCTCGATCAGGTACTCTGCGGTGATGCCGCGCTCATGCTCCAACATGGAGAGAGCTTCAAAAAAATCATTGTTCGCTGCAGCCATTTTTCGGGTTCCTCCTAAATATCATTCTTTCTCTTTTAATCAAACAGGTCCTCGTCGTCACACAGGCGCACCGTGCTGACGGCGGAAAGCTCGAACTGCATGGGGCCGGCCGGGCCTTCGAGCGTGATGGTATTGCCTTCGCGGGAAGTCAGGAGGCCGGAAAACTCCTTAACACCGTTCTCGTTGGCCCGGTACAGCCTGACGCTGACCTTCTGGCCCCGAACGGCTTCGTAGTGCTCCGGGCGGGTCAGCTTGCGGCCCAGGCCGGGGCTGCCGACTTCCAGATAATAGCTCTGTTCAATGGGGTCCGCCTCATCCAGGATGGGGTCCAGCGCATGGGAGACATCGGCACAGGTGTCGGTGTCCATGGTGGTGCCGTCCGTTTTGTCGATGAGGACACGGAGATACCAGTCCGGACCTTCCTTTTCAAAGACCACGTCCCACAGGCGCAGGCCCATGCCCTCCACAGTGGGGCGGACAAGCGCTTCGACTCTCTGGGCGGTATTTCCGCCAGACTGCTTCGCCATAAAAACCTCCAAACAAACAAGAAACGCGGACCTTGCGGCCCACGTTTCAGTAAAAGTTATATCGTACTATTAGAATATAGCATACTTCCGGTAATTATGCAAGGGGTTTCGTGAAATTTTGCCCTTACAGCACCCAGACACCGTTCCGGAACAGTTCCACCACACGGCCGTCACGGCACTTGCCGGTGATATGGCTGTCCTCTGCACCGATCATCACATCCTCATGGATGGTAGACTGGTTCATGCCGCGCTCTTCCAGCTGCTCCTTGGTCAGGCCGGTGCCGCCCTCGGTGGTGCCGGGGTAGCTGGCACCAAAGGCGATGTGGCAGGCAGCGTTCTCATCGAACAGGGTGCTGTAGAACAGCGCGCCGCTGCGGTTGATGGGGCTGGATGCGGGCACCAGTGCCACCTCACCGATATGGCGGGCACCTTCATCGGTATCCAGCAGCCGGCCCAGCAGGTCAGCGCCCTCCTCGGCTCCATGCTCAACGACCTTGCCATCCTTGAAGGTGACATGGAATCCCTTGATGAGCTGGCCATTGAACACATAGGGCTTGGTGCCGTAGACGATGCCGTCCACCTTATCCTTGTGGGGAGCGGTGAACACTTCCTCGGTGGGGATGTTGGGCAGGAAGAACACGCCCTTCTCGTTCTTGCTGCCAGCGCTCTCCCAGCTGGCCTTTTCGGCGATGCCCACGGTCAGGTCGGTGCCGTTGGCGCTTTCAAAATGGACGCTTTCCAGATCAAAGGCATTCATCTTCTCACCCAGACCGGTCAGGCGGTCCAGATGTGCCTTCCACTCGTTGACAGGGTCACCGCCGGTCACGCGGCAGACATCAAAGATGAGCTGCCACAGCTTCTCGATGGCAGCATCCGTGTCCAGCTCGGGGAACATCTTCTTTGCCCAGGGGGCGCTGGGCATGGCGGCAATGGACCACTGCACCCTGTCGTTCATGGTGTACTCCCGCCAGGGAGCCATAAATTTCCGGTTGGCGGCGTTCACACGGCTGATCTTGGCACCATCCAGACCGGCGTAGACCTCGGGGTCATCCGCAATGAGGTGCAGCACGCAGACACTGCCCTCGCTCTCTGCGTAGTCGAGGTAGCGGCGCAGCTGGTAGGGCTTGCTGTCGGTCAGGGCTTCCTCGCTGCCCAGCTCCATCCGGGTGCGGGATACGGCATTGTCGCTCCAGTCCACCTGAACATCACGGGCTCCGGCCTCGAAGCCGCTGCGCACACACAGGCGGGCCAGCGGGGCAGCCTCCAACGGGCAGCGGATGATCATGGTCTGGCCCGGCTGAGGGTTCACGCCCACCCGGACGATAAAGTCAGCGTATTTTTTGAGCAGTTCATCAAAGTTTTTCACAAAAGGTTCCTTTCTGCCGCAAGAAAACGGCATGGTTGTTTTGCCCTAAGTATACCCTCTTTTTTCAATTCTGTCCATCGGATAAAAGAAAACAGACGCTTCCGGCGTTGAAAAACGGGGAAACGTCTGCTATACTAACCTTGGGAGTGCTGTCCACATACGGTAAGCGGTCTAACCTTTCCGGCCCAAGCGTCGGGGAGGCGAATATTTTTTGTCGTGCCCCTGACGCTCTGCTGCGAAAGGGGTGATGCTCTATGACGCTATTGGAAACTTTAGCCCTGCTGACGTTGCTTGCAACCGTCGGCTTTGGCGTGTTCGATATCGCATGGAAAATCTTTACACACAAAAAATGACCGCCCTCAGCGTCCAAACCTGAGCGGTCATTTTGTGAATAACTTGCCGGGAAAGGTACTGACCGTTTGCCGGACAGCACTCTCTTTATCTATAATATACCACAGCCCCGCCGAAATTGCAACGGCGGGGCTGTTTTTATTTGGATCAGAACTCGATCTTGCTCTCGATATAGCTCTTGAGCTCGGAGATGGGCATACGCACCTGCTCCATGGTGTCACGGTCACGGACGGTGACACAGTTGTCAGCCGCGATGCCCTTGGCCTCGTCACCCACGGTGTCGAAGTCCACGGTGATGCAGTAGGGAGTGCCGATCTCATCCTCGCGGCGGTAACGCTTGCCGATGGAACCGGTATCATCGTAGTCCACCATGAAGTACTTGCTCAGCTCATTGCGGATCTCCATGGCCTTGTCGCCCAGCTTCTTGCTCAGGGGCAGAACAGCACACTTGTAGGGAGCCAGAGCCGGATGCAGGTGCAGGACGGTGCGGACATCTTCCTTGCCCTTGCTGTCGACGAGATGCTCCTCGTCATACGCCTCGCACAAAAATGCCAGCGCCACACGGTCGCAGCCCAGAGAGGGCTCGATCACGTAGGGGAATGTAGTGCTCGTTGGTCTCGCTGTCGAAGTACTCCAGGCTCTTGCCGGAGGCCTCCTGATGGCGGCCAAGGTCGTAATTGGTGCGGTCTGCAATGCCCCACAGCTCGCCCCAGTCGGTGAACGGGAAGGCGTACTCGATATCAGTGGTAGCGCGGCTGTAGAAGGCCAGCTCTGCGGGCTCGTGGTCACGCAGGCGCAGATGCTCCTTTTTGATGCCCAGGCTCAGCAGCCAGTTCTCGCAGTAATCCTTCCAGTAAGCGAACCACTCCAGATCGGTGCCGGGCTTGCAGAAGAACTCGCACTCCATCTGCTCGAACTCACGGGTACGGAAGGTGAAGTTGCCCGGGGTGATCTCGTTGCGGAAAGCCTTGCCCACCTGGCAGACACCAAAGGGCAGCTTGCGACGGGTGGTGCGCTGGATGTTGGCAAAGTTGACGAAAATGCCCTGTGCGGTCTCGGGGCGCAGGTAGCAGGTAGAAGAGCTGTCCTCGGTAACACCGATGGCAGTCTTGAACATCAGGTTGAACTTGCGGATGGGGGTAAAGTCATGCTTGCCGCAGACAGGGCAGATGATGTCCTCGTGGTCGGCGATGAACTGATCCATCTCATCAAAGCTCATGGCATCCACATTGACCTCGGGATGCTCCTCACCGATCAGCTTATCGGCACGGTGGCGTGCCTTGCAGGCACGGCAGTCCAGCAGGGGGTCAGAGAAGCTGGAAACGTGGCCGGTGGTCACCCAGGTCTGGGGGTTCATAATGATGGCAGCATCCAGGCCCACATTGTAGGGGCTCTCCTGGACAAACTTCTTCAGCCATGCTTTCTTGACGTTGTTCTTGAACTCAACGCCCAGGGGACCGTAGTCCCAGCTGTTGGCAAGACCGCCATAGATCTCAGAACCAGGGAACACGTAACCACGGTTCTTGCAGAGATTGACGATCATATCAAGGGTCTTTTCGCTCTGTTCCATTGTAATAACATCCTTTCCGTCCGCGGCTGGCTTGCCGTGTCGTGTGTGTTGTTTCGGGCAGCTTTCCCCACTGCCGCGTATCTCTACTTTATCATGTTTTCTTATTTTTGTAAAGCAAAAGGCCGCTGCATTTCTGCAACGGCCCTTTCTTTCTGAGAAACAGGCGGGTTGACGTTTCCCTCATCTCCTAACACCGGGCGACGGCTGCCTGTTCCGTCCTCTGTTTCTCTTTGCAAGTTTTACTTATGATACTTCATACCGGCATTGATGGTACAGGCCCGGTAGATCTGTTCGGTCAGCACCAGACGGGCCAGCTGATGGGGCATGGTGATGCGGCCCATACTGAATCTGAGGGCTGCGGCTTTCTTCACCTCATCGGACAGGCCGTGGGAGGAGCCGATGACAAACGCCACATCCCCTGCTCCGCTGTTTGCGCGGTCGGCCAGGAACTGCGCCAGCTCATCGGAGGAGATCTGCCTGCCCTCAATGCACATGGCAACGATGGCAGCACCCTTGCGCACATTGGAGAGGATGGCTTTTCCTTCCTTCTCCAGTGCTTTTTTCACCACAGCATCGGAGGCATTTTTCTCCTCGATCTTTTCCTCCGGCAGCTCGATGATCCGGAATGCCGCAAAGGCAGCCAGACGCTTCTGGTACTCTGCCACGCCCTCGGCAAAATATTTTGCGTTCATTTTACCAATACAGATCAGGTCAATATTCTGCATTACAGCTTCCTCTTTTCAGGATAAACGATTTAAAATTGTCTCCGCTACTGCTTAAACTCCCTCAGTCACGGCTTACGCCGTGCCAGCTCCCTCGGAGAGGGAGCCTCTGGCGAAACCGGATACTTTGCAATTCAAGCAAAAGCTTTGCCGCCATGCCAAAGGCCCCATCCTAGAGGGGGCTGTCGAGCGAATGCGAGACTGGGGGAGTTTTTTACAGCAGTGTCAGCTGCTCGCCCTCGTCCTCGGCGCGGATGAGAGTACCGGTGGCGGGCAGGCTGCGGACGCGGTAGCGGTGGGGGTTCGCCAGTTCCAGCGTTTCGGCCGGGACGACCGAGGCGATGGTCTGGTTCTTTTTCAGGGTCACAACAGCAACACCCTGGCTGTCGCGGGTGGTCTTGGCAGCGATCTGCGCCGTGTTGACCAGCAGCATCCGGCCTGCGCTGGTGCGGATGGCCAGCTCCGTGTCCTCGGGCAGGAAGAGCAGCTTTGCCAGCGGCTCCTTGTCGGAGTAGGCCTTGAGCAGCTTGCGGCGGTTCTGCTTGGTGGCATAAGAGACCAGCGGGATCTTTGCGCACTTGCCGCCCGCAAAGAAGAAGAGGACATAACCGCTGTAATCGCCCGTGATGACCATAGCGAGGATATTCTCGCCCTCATCCATTCCCAGACGGCCCGGCAGGTAGATGCCCATCTGGGCCACCTTGCCGTCCTCCAACTCGTTCAGGCGCACCTTGTACACCTGCTGTTTGTCGTTAAAGAAGAGGGCCTCCACGTTGTTCCGTGTCTCCACTTGCTGGATGATCTCATCGCCCTCTTTCAGCTTGTGGGCACCGGCGGTGCGCAGGCTCTGAGGCGGGATCTTTTTCAGGTAGCCCTCACGGGTAAAGAACACGGTAACGGGATAATCCGGGATGGATTCCTCTTCGGCACCGCTCTCCTCCTCGGGCAGATCATACAGGATCTCGCTGCGGCGGGGCTGTGCGTACTTTTTGGCCACATCGTTCAGCTCATTGATGATGATGCGGCGGATGCGGGCAGGTTTTGCCAGAATATCGTTCAGGTCGGCGATGTCCTTTTCCAGCTGTTCGATCTCGCTGGTGCGCTTGAGGATATACTCCCGGTTCAGGTGGCGCAGCTTGATCTCGGCCACATACTCGGCCTGCGTTTCGTCAATGCCGAAGCCGATCATCAGGTTGGGCACCACCTCGGCGTCCTCCTCGGTGGTGCGGATGATGTGGATGGCCTTATCGATGTCCAACAGGATGGCGGCAAGGCCCTTGAGCAGGTGGAGCCGCTTTTTCCTTGCCGTGGAGATCGTAGTAGGTGCGGCGGCGGACACACTCCATCCGGAAAGCGGTCCACTCCTGCAGAATCTCCCGGACGCCCATGACCCGGGGCTGACCGGACACCAGCACGTTGAAGTTGCAGCTGAAGCTGTCTTCCAGCGGGGTGGTCTTGTAGAGCTTGGCCATCAGCTTTTCCGGGTCCACGCCGCGCTTGAGGTCAAGGGTCAGCTTGAGGCCGTTCAGGTCGGTCTCGTCCCGCATATCGCTAATCTCTTTGATCTTGCCCAGCTTCACCAAATCGGTGATTTTGTCCATGATGGCTTCTACCGTCGTCGTGGGGGGGATCTGCGTGATCTCCAGCATATTCTCGCCGGGCACCACATTGTACCGGGCACGCACCTTGATGCTGCCCCGGCCATTCTCATAGACCTCCCGCATCTGGGCCTCATCGTACAGGATCTGGCCGCCGCCCACGAAATCCGGGGCAGGCATGGTGGTGGAGATATCGTGTTTGGGATCCTTCATCAGGGCCACGGTGGTGGCGCACAGCTCTGCCAGATTGAAGGAGCAGATGTTGCAGGCCATGCCGACTGCAATGCCCAGGGTATTGTTGGCCAGAATGGTGGGGAAGGTCACGGGCAGCAGGGTCGGCTCGGTGGTGGTGCCATCGTAGTTGGGCACAAAGTCCACGGTCTCCTTATCAATGTCCCGGAACAGTTCCTCGCAGACACTTTCGAGCTTGGCCTCGGTATAACGGGCAGCGGCGCAGGACATATCCCGGCTGTACGCCTTGCCAAAGTTGCCCTTGCTGTCCACAAAGGGCACCAGCAGGCTCTCGTTGCCCCGGCCCATGCGCACCATGGTATCGTAGATGGCGGCATCACCGTGGGGGTTCAGGTGCATGGTACTGCCCACGATGTTGGCCGACTTGGTGCGGGCACCCTTCAGCAGGCCCATCCCGTACATGGTGTACAGCAGCTTGCGGTGGGCGGGCTTGAAGCCATCGATCTCGGGCAGGGCGCGGGAGACGATCACGCTCATGGCGTAGGGCATATAGTTGGTCTCCAGCGTGCTGGTGATGGGATCTTCCAGCACACTGCCCGCGTTCAGGATCTCAACGCCGTCGCCCAGCTGCGGGCGGACAGGCTTGGTCGTTTTTTTGGTTGTTCGTTTTGCCATTTTTGCTCCTCTATATCAGCATCTATATCCCGGATCCAACCCCTCAGTCTCGCATACGCTCGACAGCCCCCTAATAGTGGGGCCCTTGGCATAGAGGGGAACTCGCAGGGCGTTCCGCAACGCCAGGGCCTCCCCTACTAGGGGAGGTGGCAATGCAAAGCATTGACGGAGGGGTTTATCTCGTCAGCTCACATCCAGATCATCCAGATATTCTGCGCCGTGCTGTGCAATATGCTCCTTGCGTCCGGCAAGGTTATCTCCCAGCAGCAGGTCAAACACCCGGGCCGTTTCCTCCACGTCCGTGGGCAGCACCTTGATCAGGCGGCGGCTCTCGGGGTTCATGGTGGTCAGCCACATCATCTCGGGGTCGTTTTCGCCCAGACCTTTGGAGCGCTGGATGGTATACTTTTTGTCGCCGATCTCCTTCAGGAATGCTGCCTTTTCCGGCTCGGTGTAGGCAAAATAGGTGTGGATCCTTTGTGGTGATCTCATACAGCGGCGATTCCGCGATATAGACATAGCCCTCGTTGATCAGAGTGGGGGTCAGCCGGTAGAGCATGGTCAGCACCAGCGTACGGATCTGGTAGCCGTCCACGTCAGCATCGGTACAGATGACGATCTTATTGTAGCGCAGGTTATCGATGTTGAAGGTGGCAAGCTCCTTGTTATGCTTGCCGCCCAGCTCCACGCCGCAGCCCATGACCTTGATAAGGTCCACGATGACATCGGACTTGAAGATGCGGACATAATCGGCCTTGAGGCAGTTGAGAATCTTGCCGCGGACCGGCATGATGGCCTGATATTCACTGTCGCGGCTCTGCTTGACCGCGCCCATAGCGGAATCGCCCTCCACGCTGTAGATTTCCCGGCGGGAGGTCTCCCGGCTGCGGCAGTCCACGAATTTTTCCACCCGGTTGGCCAGATCGATCTGGGTGGAGAGCGTCTTTTGATGCTCTGGCGGGTCTTTTTTTCGGCGTGCTCGCGGCTCTGCTTGTTCACCAGCACCTGCTGGCAGATCTTCTGGGCCTCCTCCGGCTTTTCAAGGAAGTAGACCTCCAGGTAATGCTTGAGGAAATCAGTCATGGCCTGCGAGACGAACTTGTTCGTGATGGCCTTCTTGGTCTGGTTCTCGTAGCTGGTACGGGTGGAGAAGCTGGACGAGACGTAGACCAGGCAGTCCTGCACATCCTGGAAGCTGATGGCGCTCTCGCCCTTCTTATAGAGGTTCTTGTCCTTCAGGTATTTGTTGATCTGGTAGACAAACGCCGTACGGACGGCGTGCTCGGGGCTGCCGCCGTGTTCCAGCCAGGAGGAGTTGTGATAGTATTCCAGCAGCTGCACCTTATTAGAGAAGCAGAAGGCAGCGCTCATCCGCACCTTATAATCCGGCTGATCCTCACGGTCACGGCCGGAGGCCTCGCTTTCGCAGCTGAACACCGGGGTCAGGGTGTCCTCTCCTGCCACCTCCTGCACATAGTCGGCAATGCCGTTCTGGTAGCACCAGCTCTCCTTCCAGGGCTTGCCGGTGGCGGGGTCCTTCTCCTTTTCGTCCGTAAAGTTCAGGGTCAGGCCCGCGTTGACCACGGCCTGACGGCGCAGCACATCCTTATAGTAGCTGCCGGGCACATCAATGTCCGTAAACACCTCATCGTCGGGCTTCCAGTGGATGATGCTGCCGGTACGGCGGCCCTTGTATGGTTCCTTCTGCAGGCCGCCCACATTCTCACCCCTTTTTGAAGTCGAGGTGGTAATGAAAGCCGTCGCGATAGATATCGGCGGTCATCCAGGCAGAAGCGTACTGGGTGGCGCACAGGCCCAGACCATTCAGGCCCAGGCTGAACTCGTAGTTGTCCTCGCCCTCACCGTATTTGCCGCCCGCGTACATCTCACAGAACAGCAGCTCCCAGTTGTAGCGGCCCTCGCCGTTGTTCCAGTCCACGGGCATACCGCGGCCAAAGTCCTCCACGATCACGCTGCCGTCCTTGCAGCGGGTCACATTGATGGTATCGCCGTGGCCATCGCGGGCTTCATCAATGGAGTTGGAGACGATCTCAAAAATAGAGTGGGCGCAGCCTTCCACGCCGTCTGAGCCAAAGATGACGGCCGGGCGCTTGCGCACACGGTCGGCACCCTTCAGCGAAGTAATGCTTTCGTTGCCATATTCCTGTTTTTCTTGCCATGCTGTCCTCCAGGCCTGTTCTCTTGTAATGAGCAGGTCGTCAAATCAAAACGCCTTTGCTCTTTCCCTTATAATAAGTATAAGCGATGTGTAAAGAGCAAAAGCGTCGGTGTTCTTTTCTTTTATTAAACCATAGGTTGTATTACTTGTCAATTTCTTCGGGCAGATTTCTTGTCCTCCTGATCCGGCAAAAAAGCCCAGAAAGTCATTCTTATTTTGCACGTTGAAACGCATAAAATGAAAAAAGTTTCAGTTTTTTTCAAAAATTTTGAATTTACCCCTTTACAAAATCAAAATTTCAGGTATAATAATCATCGTCCGGTGCGCCTCTGTAGCTCAGTCGGTAGAGCAGGGGACTGAAAATCCCCGTGTCATTGGTTCGATTCCGATCGGAGGCACCACCTTTCAGAAGAACGAGAATTACTCCTGTTCTTTTGATATGCGGCCGTAGCTCATCTGGTAGAGCGCCACCTTGCCAAGGTGGAGGTAGCGAGTTCGAGCCTCGTCGGCCGCTCCATAACGGAGTGGTAATAATCACTCCGGATATGGCCCGGTAGCTCAGTTGGTTAGAGCACCAGCCTGTCACGCTGGGGGTCGTCGGTTCGAGCCCGATCCGGGTCGTCTTTCCCTGTGGTGCAAGGGTAAATGCACCAATATGCGGCCGTAGCTCATCTGGTAGAGCGCCACCTTGCCAAGGTGGAGGTAGCGAGTTCGAGCCTCGTCGGCCGCTCCAAATGGAGTGGAAATATTCACTCCAAATATGGTGACGTGGCCAAGTGGTAAGGCAAGGGTCTGCAAAACCCTCATCCACCAGTTCAAATCTGGTCGTCACCTCCAAAAGTTCCCGGAAGCTGCGGCTTCCGGGATTTTTGTTTTACTTTTCTTTTCCCCGTTCCCGTGTTACAATGAGGATACTATTTTTGCGAAGGGGGCCGGCAAAGTGCTCTTGAATTCCAGCGAATATCTGAATACTGTCGAATCCATCAAGCAGGAAATTCGTGCGGCACAGTATCGCGCATCGGTCAGTATCAACCGGGAGCTTCTGCTTCTCTACCATACGATTGGCAATACGATCAATGAACACAAGACCTGGGGCAGCAAATTCATTGAAAGCCTTTCTTCCGATATTAAACTGGCTTTTCCGGACTCTTCCGGTTATTCCGTTCGGAACTTGAAGTATATGGCAAAATTTGCACTTGCTTACCCTGACGAGGAATTTGTGCAACAGCCTGTTGCACAAATTCCGTGGGGACACAATACCGTTCTCCTGGATAAGCTTTCCTCACCAGAAGAACGCCTATGGTACGCTGAAAAAGTTATTGAAAACGGTTGGTCTCGGAATGTTTTGATTCATCAGATCGAGGGTGGATTATATCAACGTCAGGCCATTGCATCAAAAATCACAAATTTTGAAGCTCGTCTGCCCGCCTCGCAAAGTGAGCTCGCCTTGCAAACGATGAAAGACCCCTATCTCTTTGATTTTATCCCTTTGAAGGAAAATATGCTTGAGCGGGATATCGAGCAGGCTCTTGTCAAAGATGTCACCAAGCTTTTGCTGGAGCTGGGCACTGGCTTTGCTTTTCTGGGCAACCAGTATCATCTGAATGTCGGCGGTGATGATTTTTATATCGACTTGCTGTTTTATAATCTGAGCCTGCGCTGTTATGTTGTGATTGAATTGAAAACCGGTGAATTCAAACCAGAGTATGCCGGACAGCTTAATTTTTACCTTTCTGCGGTAGATGGATTACTGAAAAAAGAACAGGATTCCCCTTCCATCGGCCTTCTGCTCTGCAAAAGCAAGAACGATCTGGTTGCAGAGTACTCCCTTAAAGATATGAGTAAACCCATCGGAGTCAGCGCATACCGTATCACAAGCTGCCTGCCGGAAGAATTTGAAAAGCAGCTGCCTTCTGTTGAGGATCTTCAAAAGCGAATTTTGTAAGGCAGATTTTTCCCCGTTCCTGTGTTACAATGGGGATACTATTTTTGCGGAAAGGAGGGCCTGCCATGCCCGCTGAACATCACACCACCCTGACCCCGGACACGCCGGTGCGCTACCTCAAGGGCGTGGGGCCCAAGACCGCCGAGCGGTTTGAGAAGCTGGGCATCGTGACACTGGCCGACCTGCTCTGCCACTATCCCCGGCGTTACATCGATTTTTCCCGTCCCTACTCCATTGCCGAGGCCCCGCCAGATACCGAGTGCGTGGTGAAGGCCGAGGTGTTCGCCAAACCTGCTGGGCGCATCCTGCCGGGCGGGCGGCGGATGGAGCGCATCACCGCCGGGGATGATGTTTCCAGCCTGGAGATCACCTGGTTCAACAATCCCTATGCCACCCAGAAGCTGGAGCTGGGGCAGGAATACTATTTTGAGGGCATCGTGACCGGCGGGATGCTTCGCCGTCAGATGGTCAACCCGCAGGTGCGCACAGCGGCACAGATCACCGCCGCTCCCTTCGAGGCCGTTTACCCCCAAACCGAGGGGCTTTCCAGCACCGTGATTGCAAAATGCATCCGGCAGCTGCTCCCCCATGCGGAACTCCTGCCCGACCCGCTGCCAGAGGAGATGCTGAAAAAATACCGCCTGCTCTCCAAGGCCGATGCCGTGCGGGCCATCCACTGCCCTGCCACGGAAGAGGAGGCTTTTGCAGCCCGGCGGCGGCTCATCTACGAGGAGCTGCTGGTGCTCCAGTTGGGCATTGGACGAATGAAGAACCGGGGCAGCGCCTCCACCGGTGCACCCATGCAGCGGCTCGACCCGGCACCCTTCTGGGCATCGCTCCCCTTCTCCCCCACCGGTGCCCAGCGCCGGGCCGTAGACGAAATTCTGACCGATCTGTCCGGCAGTGCCTCCATGAACCGCCTTTTGCAGGGCGATGTGGGCAGCGGCAAGACGCTGGTTGCCGCCGCCGCCATCTGGGCCTGCATCCGCAGCGGATACCAGGCGGCCCTGCTGGCCCCCACCGAGATCCTTGCCGCCCAGCACGCAGAGAATCTGAACCGGATGCTGGCCCCCTTCGGGATGCGTGTGGCCCTGCTGACCGGCGGCATGAAGGCCGCCGCCCGCCGCACCACGCTGGCTGCTATCCGCAGTGACGAAGCCGACCTTGTGGTGGGCACCCACGCCATCCTGAGCGAGGGCGTGGAGTTTGCCCGGCTGGGTCTGGCTGTGGTGGACGAGCAGCATCGCTTCGGCGTGCGCCAGCGCGGAATGCTGGCCGAAAAGGCTGCGAACCCCCATCTGCTGGTGATGAGCGCCACGCCCATTCCACGCACACTGGGCCTGCTGATCTACGGTGATCTGGACATTTCCATTCTCGACGAGCTGCCCCCGGGCCGCAAGCCCGTGAAGACCCGGTGCATCACCGGAAAAAAGCGGCGGGATCTCTACGGTTTTCTTGACCGGGAGATCGGAGCCGGACGGCAGGTATATATCGTCTGTCCCGCCATCGAGGACACGCCGGACGGCGGGTTGAACGCCGTAAAGAGCTACTACGAGGACATTGCCAAAGCCCCCTTCTCCCCGACCGCCGGGCCGGCCTGATGCACGGTAAGCTCAAGCCAAAGGAAAAAGCCGCCGTAATGGACGATTTCAAAGCCGGCCGGCTGGATGCACTGGTATCCACCACCGTCATCGAGGTGGGCGTGGATGTACCCAACGCCACCGTCATGGTCATCGAGAATGCCGAGCGCTACGGCCTGAGTGCCCTGCACCAGCTGCGGGGCCGCGTGGGCCGGGGTGCCGCCGAAAGCTGGTGCTTCCTTGTCAGCGACAACACCGCCGAGAGCGTCCAGAAGCGGCTCAGGTTCCTCTGCTCCACCTCGGACGGCTTTGCCGTGGCGCAGTTTGACCTTGAGACCCGGGGCCCCGGCGACTTTTTTCGGCAGCCGACAGCACGGCCTGCCCACCCTGCAGATCGCCGACCTGATGAACGACACCCGCACCCTTCACGCCGCCCAGGCCGAGGCCGCTGCTCTGCTGGCCGCAGACCCCCTGCTGGAAGCGCCAGAGCACAGCCTGCTCGCCGCGCAGGTTGAACAGATGTTCACAAAGGCCGGAGCCATGAATTGAAACAATAAAAAGAACCGGTTTCCATGTATTTTAAATGAGAAAGGCTCCTGCAAAAGCAGGAGCCTTTTCTCATGATTACCATTCTGTCATCGGTTCAGGCTTTGCGCCGCCTTGGCGATCACAGCCAGCAGATTGACCAGATGTTCCACGTCCATCTGGCCGCTGTTGTTGGCAAAGGCATAGAAGCAGCCCTGCACGCAGAACGAAAGCAGGATACCCCGGTCGGGGTCCGCTGCAAAGGTGGGGTCTTTGGCCGCCAGACGGTCTCGCAGACCCTTTTCAATGCAGTTGGCAAAGATCCCCTGCCTTGCCCCGGAGAAAAGGATGTTCACCGCCTCCTGGTTCTGAACAAAGGCATGGAACAGTTCACGGGTCAGCTGCTCTGTGTGCGCAGCGGTAAGCCCCACATTGGGCACACTGTCCAGAATGACATGGATGAGCTTGTTCTCCAACCGGCTGGACAGCTCATAGATATCCTCATAGTGGGCATAAAAGGTGGATTTGTTCACCTTGGCCAGTGTGCACAGGTCTTTGATCCTGATCTTCTCCAGAGGCTGGCGGGCACGCAGCTCCATGAATGCCTTTTCGATGGCGCGGTCAGTCTTTTCAATGCGGATGTCCAAAATAATCCACCACTTTCATTGTTTCGTCGGATATCCAACGGTCTTTTCGTTTTTCGGGGATAGACAGTTTGTTCGAGTTTTCTTACAATATCAATAGAGAATCCCTTTCTCTCTCAGCGCGGCTTCGATCCTCTGGAATGTTTCTTCATCCGGGCAGCGGAGGGTGTGCAGGTGCACGCCGCCGGTCATCCGGCTGAGCAGGCACTCCGGGGTATTGGCTGCCTGGGTGATAAAGGTATCCACATCGTATCGGCTGGCGAGGTTCAGGTTGCCCCGCAGTTCGCCGTAAAGCGGGTTTTCCACCGCCACATCGACCACCACGCTTCCCTGATCCACCACCGTGTAAAGCTCGGTGCGCATCTCATCGGCGGTCCTGTGCACACAGGCCAGGATGCCGGTGTAGCCGCCGGGGGTCGGGTGGAACTGATACCCGCGCGGGGTGGCCTCGATTTCGGCCCCGCCTGCCCGCAGAAGGGCCACGTCCCCCACCACGATCTGGCGGCTGACCCCCAGCTTTGCGGCCAGTGCACTGGCACTGATGGGTGCGCTGGCCCCATGGAGCTGTTGCAAGATCTTTTCCCGGCGCTGTGCTGCGTTCATTGTTGTTCCCCCTGTCAGCATTTTTTCCCTATTATAATAGTGCATGACAGGTGTCCTGTCAATCCAGACGCAGGACCGTGGCGTAATTGGAGGGCAGCTGGACCTTCATCCGGCCAGATGCAAGGCTAGTCATCACATTCTCAGCGCCCACGGTATCGGCCAGCAGGTCCGTTGCAGCGTTGGCCTCCACCGGCAGCTGGAATTCCATCTCCGCCGGGCTGTCACCGTTATTGAATACGGCCACGAGGGCTTTTCCATCCAGCACCCGGGCAAAGGCATAGCACTGGGTGGTCAACTGGAGCTCCTTCACCTCACCCCAGCTCAGGGCCGGGTATTCGGCCTTCAGCCTGCCCAATGCGGCGTACACACTGGTGACAGGGTTGGTGGTCAGGTCATCCCGGAATTTGTCCAGCTCCAGGCAGGGGCGCAGGGGCCAGTCACTGCCCCACTCCTTTTTGCCCTCGATGCCAAATTCGGAGCCGTAGTAGATGGACGGAATGCCCCAAAGCGTGTATACTAGAATTGCAATGTGCCGGATGTGCGCCTTGTTCCGCAGCTTATTGGGCAGGCGCTCCACATCGTGGTTGTCCGAGAAGGTATAAAGCCGGGTGTCGTGGCAGAGCCCCTGCAGACGGCGCATGGTGTGTGCAATCTCAAAATAGTTGTGGTCGTTGTGGCCGCTCCACAGGCCCTTGTGCAGCTCATAGTTGGTAACAGAGTGAAGCATTTCAGGGTTGGCCCAGCGGCTGTAATCGCCATGGATGACCTCGCCCATCAGCCAGAACTCAGGCTTGACCTCGTTGGCAAGGCGGCGCAGACCCTTCATGAAGTCGAAGTCCAGCACATCCGCTGCATCCAGACGGATGCCGTCAATGTCGAATGCATCGACCCAGAAGCGGATGGTATCATAATGGTAGTTCTGCACCTCGGGGTTGCGCTGGTTCAGCTTGACCAGCAGGTTGAAGCCGCCCCAGTTGCCATAAGAAAAACCGTCGTTGTACTCGTTGTTGCCCCAGAAGTTCACATCGCAGAACCAGTCCTTATAACGGGCGTTCTCGCGGTTGGCCTGCAGGTCTTTGAAGGCAAAGAAATCCCGGCCCACATGGTTGAACACACCGTCCACAATGACCTTCTGGCCCCGGGCGTGGCAGTTGGCCACGAACTCCCTGAACTCCTCGTTGGTGCCCAGGCGGCGGTCCACCCGGCGGTAATCGATGGTATCATAGCCGTGGGAGCCGCTCTCGAACAGCGGGCCGATATAAATGGCCGTGCAGCTCAGGTCTTTGGAGGCGTGCTCGGCCCAGGCGTTCAGCTTTGCGAACGCGCCCGGTGTGGGCTGGCCATCGTTTTCGTGCGCACAGCCGCACAGGCCCAGCGGATAAATGTGATAAAAAACTGCGGTATCATACCATGCCATAGTTACTCTCTCCCATATCATTTTTCTTCTGCCGCCCAGCAGCGGCAGGCTCAGTATACCACAAACTCCGCCAATTGTGTGGATGTTTGATAAATTTTCTACATAGTCTCTGTTAAAATCGGCAAGTGTGACGATTTTGATCAAAAAATTATTGGTAAATATGACCGGGTGTATCCCGTTGAGAAAAGGAGAAATCTGCATGAATTTTCCCACCATCGACCGCTCGTTCTTTGCGGGCGAATGCTTTGATGCCTACCGTGTGCTGGGCGCGCACCCCTGCCGGGATGACTTTGGGCAGGAGGGCTGGCGGTTTGCCGTGTGGGCCCCGGGGGCCGTGGCTGTGGAGATCTGCGGCGGCTTTGACGGCTGGGGGCCGGGCGTTCCCATGCAGAAGGCCGACACCGGCGTGTGGAGCGGCTTTGTGCTCGGTCTTGCCGAGGGAGAGCTGTACAAATACCGCATCCACGGCAAGGATGGCAGCACCGTGATGCGGGCTGACCCCTATGCCTTTTCCACTGAGCTGCGGCCCGGCACGGCCAGCAGGCTGGCCCGGATGGACTTTGCCTTTGACGATTCCAGCTGGATGGAGCGTCGGGACAAGTGCCGCAACCTGCCCCTGAACATCTACGAGCTCCATGCAGGCAGCTGGAAGCACAAGCCCAACGCCACCCGCGAGGACGGCTCAGACGGCTGGTACAATTACCGGGAGCTGGCCCGGGAGCTGATCCCTGGCTGCTGGATCACCGCTTCACCCATGTGGAGCTGCTGCCGCTGGCAGAGCATCCCTTTGACGGCAGCTGGGGCTACCAGACCACCGGTTACTTTTCTGTCACCAGCCGCTACGGCGACCCCGCCGACTTTGCGGCCTTTGTCAACGCCTGCCACCGGATGGGCATTGGTGTCATCATGGACTTTGTGCCCGTCCACTTTGCCGCCAACGGCGACGCGCTCGCCAACTTTGACGGCACCCACCTCTACGAGTACGACAGTGATGTGGGCCACAGCGAGTGGGGCACCTGCAACTTCAACTATTACCGCCGGGAGGTGTGCAGCTTCCTGAACAGCGCCGCTGCCCTCTGGATGGATGTCTACCACTGCGACGGCATCCGGATGGATGCCATCTCCCGTGCCCTTTATTGGCAGGGCGACCCCAACCGCGGCGTGAACGAGGGCGCTGTTACCTTCCTGCGGAACCTGAACCACGGCCTGAACGAGCGCTGGCCCACCGGCATCTACACCGCTGAGGACTCCACCAACTTCCTCAAGGTCACCGCCCCCACCCGCTACGACGGCATCGGTTTCGATTATAAGTGGGACATGGGCTGGATGCACGACACGCTGGATTATTTTGCCACGCCCTTTGGTGAGCGGCCCGATGCCTACCACAAGCTGACCTTCAGTATGCAGTATTTCTACAATGAGCTGTATCTGCTGGCACTCAGCCACGACGAGGTGGTGCACGGCAAAAAAGACCATCATTGATAAGCTGTGGGGCACCTATGAGGAAAAATTTGCCCAGCTGCGCACCCTTTATTTTCTACATGTACACCCACCCGGGCAAAAAGCTGAACTTTATGGGCAATGAACTGGGGCATTTCCGGGAGTGGGATGAGAAAAAGGAGCTGGACTGGGGCCTGATGAAGTACCCCTTCCACGACAGCTTCCAGAAATATTTTGCCGAGCTGGGCCGCCTGTATGCCACCGAGCCCGCCCTCTACGACGGCGAGTACAACCCGAACTGCTTTGAGTGGATCGCCTGCGAGAGCCGGGACGAGGGCGTGTACGCCTGGCTGCGGAAAGGCGCGGGCCAGACCATCCTCTGTGTGATGAACACTCAGAATACCGTCCACAAAAAGTTCCCGCTCTACTTCCAGTACCCCTGCGCCGCCGATGAGCTGCTGAACAGCGAGGCTGCCTGCTGGAACGGTGCGGACCGCAGCCGCACCAGACACCTGCACACCACCGATGGCGGCGTGTACGGCCGGGACTACACCCTGAGCGTGGATCTGCCCGCCATGGGCAGCCGGATGTACCGCATCACGCCGGAGGCTCCCCACCCGGAGGCCGCACAGGCCTCTGCCCGCAAGGCCGCCGCCCAGAAGCGCAAGGCCACCATCGCGGCAAAGCAGAATTCCAAAAAGTAATATTGCATTCAAAATATCCCGTCTGCTGAAATGCAGGCGGGATATTTCATGTTCCGGGGCCTGCCCTCTTGCCTGTGCCGCCCGGAACCATTATACTGTAAGCTGTAATATTGTGGTTCAAAACCGAGGAGCATGTACAATGTCAACAATACTTTCTGAAAAGAAGACCCTTTCACCCTGGGCGGGGGCGGCATCGGGCTGGGTGCGGGGCACTCCTGCTGGTGCTGGTGGGTCTGCTCTTCCCCACCGGGGCGGCATTCTTCCCGCTGGTGAGCCTGTGGTGCAGCTGTGCGCTGTTCTACGGGGCGCTGTGGGTGCTGCACACTGCCGGTGTGGAGCTGGACTTCTTCCACCGCGCAGCCATCATCGCCTTCTGGGCCGGAGCTGTGCTCTACTTCTATTGGGCGCTGGGTCGGCGGCAGTTCATCTACGCCTGGGATTATGTGAACTACATTCAGAAGCAGTTCAATACCGAAGCGGCTTTTGCGCTGGGTCCGGTGGCCGGTTTTAAGTATATCATAAGCACATTTTTCTGAAGATTACACCAATTTCATCACCTTGTTCACTGAGTTCCCGTTCTGCCTCACCGCAAAAACGGGTGACAGCTACGCTTTTGCGCAGGTTTTCTGTGTGCTCCCCAGCCTTATGCTGATGCTGGCTGGTCTCACGATCAAAATCGGGCAGATTCTGGAGGTCAAGAATAAGTTCTGGTATTTTATCATCGGCTTTTCCTGGGTGCTGACCTATCCGTTCCTGCGAATGAGCGCTATGCTGGCACAGCCGGACTGGTTCGGTCTGATCTTCGCTTTTGCCATTCTGCTCCTCACATTGGACTACCGTTTTGAAAAGCTGGAGCCGGGGCGGTTCGTGCTCATCTTCCTGGCAACGGCCGCGATTATCCTGAGCCGCCGCTGGTACTTATATTTTGTGGTGGGCTATTATTTTTTTCCTATGCGCTTCTGCTCTTTGTAAGCAGTGCAAAGCTCGCAAAACAGGGCGAAAAAAGGGCCTTGCCCTGCGCCGAGTACGCAACCTCATCCTGTTTGGTGTCTGCGCCATGGCAGCAATGGTGGTTCTGCTCTGGCCCATGGTCAGTAAGATTCTGGCTTTTAACTACTCCGACCGCTATTCGTACTATAATGTCGGCGGCATTGCAGTAGAACTCTATTATCATGCCATGCGCACCGGCCTGCTGAACCTTATTTTGATCCTGTTTGGTTTGTGGCTCTGCGTCAAGCGGAAAAAAGCCCAGCCTGCCTGTGTTGGCGCTGTGTGAGCTGATGCTCAGTATGCTCTTATTTACCCGAGTGCAGAATTCCGGCTCCCATCAGATGCTGCTGTACGTGCCCGCCTATGTCATTCTGTTTCTCTGCGGTGCGGCGGGTCTGGCAGAGAGTATCGAGCATTTCAAAATACCAAAGCTTTGTTTCTGGGTCTTTACACTGTTGTTCGCCGTGTCGGTGCGGTGCTCCCCGCTCACTGTCATGGCCTTGCCAGAGTTCGTTATCCATGCGTTCCACCCAGCAGACCTTGCTGAGTATCAGCGGCTGGACGAGCTGACCTATGACCGCAAGGACAAATCGCAGATCCAGGCCATGGCACAATGGCTGGTTGAACATCTGGGGGGAGGGCGAGGTCGCCTATATGATCCCGGATGACATGCTCTACACTCCCGGCCACCTGCGGAACTGTGACCTGCCCAACCATGCACTGGACGGCAAGTTGCCGGACAGCTTCTCAGTGCCGGGCACCCACTATTTCCCCACCGGCTTCTTTGACGCAAAGTATGTCATCACCGCTGACCCGTTCCCCCTCTCGCTGGCTCCAGACACGGAACTGGGCCACCGGTTCAACGCCGTTTTTCTTCAGCTGAGAGAGACTACCCACCAGCAAGTTGCGACCTTCGATATGGGCAACGGCACGGTGTTCACGATCTGGGAACGCACCACTCCCGTGACACGTGAGGAAGTGGAGACCTATCTCCATGAATTTGATGCTGAAAACGCCAAATACCCAGAAATGTTTTCCGCAGTTGTGGAAAACTGGCTGGCTGTTCATGGTTTATAAAAAAGGAGAGTAAAACGATATGTCCAACAATGCAAAAAATCTGCCGGAAGTAAAATTAGGCCAGTACAAAGGGGCTGGCTGTCACCCGCCATGTGCGGCCGCTTTCCGAAAAGACCATTGACCAGGAGATGGTCCACCAGACCCGGATGCACTCCGTCTACCACAACTCCACCGCCCCCGCCAAGCGCGGCAGCCGGGTTCTGCTGGATTTTGTCGGCTTCATGGACGGGGAGGAGATCCCCGACAGCCGGATGGAAAAGGTGATGGTGGTTCTGGGGGACGGCAAGCTGATGCCTGCCGCCGAAGATGCCATCTACGGCCACACCGCCGGCGAGACCTTCCGCTTTGATTTCACTTACCCGGAGCAGTTCCGGGTGGAGGAGCTCTCCGGCAAGACCGCGCAGTTTGAGATCAAGCTGCACTCTGTGGCCGAAAAGACCACCCCGGAGCTGAACGAGGAATTTGCCCGGGCACAGGGCTATGCAGACCTTGCCGCCATGCGCGAGGCCGTGCGGGCCAAAAAGCGGAAGATCCACGAAGATGCCGCCGACCGCGCCGCCGGGCAGGAGCTGCTGGCAAAAGCCGGTGCCAACCTGACCGTGGATCTGCCCGAGGCCATGCTGGACCGCACCGCCGACAACGAGATGCGGATGCTGGAGCAGCGGCTCTCCCGCAGCAACATCACCCTGGAAAAGCACTGCAAGAACAGCCACACCACCGCTGCCGCCCTGCGGGCAGGCTACCGTGACGCTGCCGAGCGGAACCTGCGCTCCATGCTGGCCTCCCGCTCCATTGCTGAAGCCGAGAACATCACCGTGAGCACGCTGGAGGTCAACAACGAGTACCGCCGCCTGTCCCAGCTGCAGGACACCCCGGAGGCCGACATCCGCCGGGTGCTGAGCCCGGACACCCTTGCCGCCGCACTGGTTGCACAGAAAGTCCAGCGCTTCCTGCTGGACAACGCCGACATCACCACGGTGATGGACCCTGAAAAGGAGTGATCCTATGAGTATCTTTACGCGCTACGCCATGGATGCGCTGATGAAGACCACCCACCCCGAAGTGAACCGCAAGCAGTGCTGGAACCTGCACCCCCACCGCACCCCCTGCACAGCCTGCAAGGATATCTGCCCCTATGGCGATGAGATCTTCACCCGCCCCAACCTCGTCAAGGACTGGGATCCCTGCACCGACTGCGGCCTGTGTGTTTCAGCCTGCCGGTCGGGCTGCATTGCCCCCTCGCCGGAGCAGGTGCAGCGGGATATCTCCCCTGCCGACAGCGATGGCGACACCATCTGGATCGGCTGCGAAAAATCCACCCGGAAAAACACCGTGGTGCGCACCTGCGTCTCGGCCTATTCGTGGGAAGCGCTGGCCTACCTTGCTCTGAACAAGAAGATCGTCCTCGACCTGACCCCCTGCGGCGAGTGCGAGAACGATGTCTGCGCCGAGCATCTGCGTGCCGTTCTGACCCGGCTGGTGGAGTTCTTCGGCCAGCCCCTGTTCGAGGCCCGATTCACGCTGGCATACGAGCTGGACGATGCCCCCTTCCACGTCAAGGAGTACTCCCGCCGTGAGATGATGGAGCAGGTGACCTCCGGCTCCAAAAAGGGCACCAAGCAGCTGCTGCGGATGCTGCCCGGCCTGCGCAGCGAGGACGAGAGCAGCCAGGATTTCCGGCTGCTGCTCCACCAGTACACCAAGCAGCTCAAGGCAGTGTCCGAAACGCCCCTGCGCTATGGCTACCACCTGCCCAATTTCACCCCGAAGTGCTTTGCCTGCGGCCGGTGTGAGAAGAGCTGCCGCAGCGGTGCCATCAAGTTTGAGGACCTGCCCGATGGCCAGACCCGCGCGGTGATCACGCCGTGGAAGTGCAGCGAGTGCGGGGTCTGCGTTGCCGCCTGCTCCAACGGCGGTCTGGACGGCCTGAAGCTGCGCCAGCTCACCAGCCTTGGCCCTGTCAGTGTCTACAAGTGCACCAAGACCCTCTGCAAGGAATGCGGCAAGCCCATTGCGCCCAACTGTGCAGACGGCCTCTGTTCTGTCTGCCGCATCAAGCTGCGCACCAAAAAGCGTCAGGAGGAGGCTGTGGCCCGCGCCAAGGAGCGTCAGGCCGAGCGCGAGGCCAAAAAGGCTGCAGAAGCAGCTGCAAAGAGCTGGCTGCCGAGATGCAGCCCTCTCAGCCAGCGCAAAGCGCCGCTGCCCCTGAAGCAGGAGCCGCTCCCGCCCCGACCGAAAGCACCTGCTGATGGCTGGACCTCTCCGGGGCTTCGCATGGACGGAGAGGTTTTTATTGACGCAGCTCCAAAAAAATGCTATAATTCTTCTTAACCACCCAGCTGTGGTCGGGAGGACAAGTTACAAAGGCGTAACGGATGTGTTTCCGTTACGTTTTTTTTTGCATTTTCCCGCTGCCGGGAAACAGCGGGCCTGTCGGCTTTGGGCGGCAACCAGACTTCAACACGAAGAAAAAGAGGGAATTTCATTATGAAACAGTCTATTTCTCGTCGTCAGTTCCTCAAGGCAAGCGGCCTGGCAGCCGCAGGTGCCTGCGCCGCCGGTCTGCTGTCCAGCTGCGGCGGCAAGAGCGGCGGCAGCTCCTCCGGTTCTGCTTCCGGTGCGGATACCAGCAAGTACACCGTGCTTTATTCCAGCCAGCCTGCGACCCTGAACTATCTGACCACCGCTACCGACCTGGAAATGGTCGTGGGTGCAAACTGCGTGGACACCCTGGTCGAGTACGACAACAAGGGCGTGATGCGCGAGGGCCTGGCCACCAAGTGGGAGTGGGATGCCGACACCCTGACCTGGACCTTCACCCTGCGCGAGGAGAACTGGGTGGACAACAACGGCGAAGTCGTTGCCCCCGTGACCGCACAGGACTTTGTGGATGCCCTGCAGTATGTACTGACCCCGGATTACGCTTCCTCCAACGTGGGCCTGGTCACCGCCTACATTGCCGGTGCGGACGATTACTACAACTATCACGTCTACCTGACCAATGCTGAAAACGGCACTGTGGACGATGACGGCACCACCTATGTCACCGATGGCAGCGGCAACGTGACCGTGACCGCAGCAGACGGCACCGCTTCCACCTACGCCCCCGTGGACTTTGATTCCGTGGGCGTGACCGCTGTGGATGACCACACCCTGACCTACACCCTGACTTACGATTTCCCCGGCTTCCTGAGCCTGCTGTGCTACCTGCCCTATGAGCCCGCCTACGGCCCCCTGCTGAGCGAGATGGGCGACCAGTATGCCACCAGCGCCGAGACCCTGTACAGCTGCGGTGCCTTCTACCTGTCTGATTACGAGTCTCTGGAAACCTGGATCATGAAGAAGAACCCCGAGAACTATGATGCGGACAATGTCTTTATCGACACCATCAGCCGCATTTACAACGCCGAGGCTGCCGTGAACGGCCCCGAGATGATCAAGCGCGGCGAGATCGACGAGGCCACCATCGGCTCCGATATTCTGGACAGCTGGCTGGCCGACGATACCACCAAGGACATGGTCTCCATGGATCGTCCCAACACCAACTACACCTACTTCTACATGTTCAACTTCATGCCCTTTTGCACACGAGTTCTCCAACTGGAACGTTGAGGGCGTGGATGCAGAATACGAACCCGAGAACTGGGCCAAGGCCATCAACAACACCAACTTCCGCAAGGCCTTCCTGTACGGCATCAACAACGCCGTTACGCTGGCTGTCAGCGCGCCTCTGGGTTACGACAGCTACAAGCTGAACACCATCACCCCCCCAACTTCTGCGCCACCACCGATGGCGTGGACTACACCAAGTGCGGCGGCCTGGCCGACCTGACCGAGTTCTTTGACGAGGCCAAGGCCAAGGAGTACCGTGATGCCGCCATTGAGGAGCTGACTGCACAGGGGGTCACCTTCCCCATCAAGGTGCAGCTGCCCTACAACCCCTCCTCCACCGACTGGGACAAGCAGTGCCAGGTGCTCAAGCAGCAGCTGGAGGGTGTGCTGAACGACGGCACCGACTTCATCGACATCATCATCACCGCCGGCCCCTCCGACAGCTTCCTGTCTGCTGTGCGCCGCAACGGCAAGTTCGAGTTCCTGCTCTGCAACTGGGGCGCTGACTACTCCGACCCCGAGACCGAGACCGACCCGTTCTATCAGGCCGAGGATTCCCGCGGAATGCGCTATGCTTACCTGCGCACCGGCGTGGAGGACGGCTTCATCACCGGCGAGACCGCAGATGCTGTCATGGCCTACATGAACGCCATCGAGGCCGCAAAGCAGATCACCGATGACATCGATGCCCGCTACAAGGCCTTTGCCGATGCCGAGGCTCTGCTCATCACCAACGCACTGGTCATTCCGCGCGGCATGAGCGTGCCCGCCTATCTGGCGACCCGCCTGAACTACTGGGAGGGCCAGTACGCTTCCACCGGCTTCTCCAATAAGCGCCTGAAGGGCATCCACATCCTCGACCACTATGTCTCCATGGACGAGTACGAAGCAAACCGTGACGCTCGCTAAGCGTTCCATCTGCTCATAACACAAAATACACCCCCTCTGCATGGCAGTTTCTGAAGCTGCACCGCAGAGGGGGTGTTCTTTTTTTGCACATTCCGTTACACTTCAAAATCCAGGCAGACACGGGTCTTGGTGTAAGGGCGCACCTTGCCATCGGCCACAGCCACGTGGGCGGGGTGGGTGGAGTAGCCCTTGAGGGCAGCGGCATCGGTAAAGGTGGTGTCCAGCATCAAATCGGCGTTGGAAGAGGGGAGGCCGTTGATGTTGACGTGCACCTCCACAAGGCCCGGGATCTGCCCTGCCAGGACCCTCCAGTCCGGTTTTGATGTTCGCCTTGATGTCTGCCTTTTCGGCGGCAGAAAGCTCGTCCTTGAGCTGCCAGAGAATGATGTGCTTTACCATAAAAAATACCTCCTGCGTTTTCTCCATTGTAGCAGAGAAATGCAGGAGGTGCAATGTTTTTTTGAAACAGGTTCAGTCGTCTTCCCGGCCGATTTTTTCCAAGCGTGGTACATCAGCAGGAACACGGTGTCCGCAGCAATGCCGATAGAAAGCAGGCGGCTGCCGCCAATGGAAGTGTGGGGCAAAACGGCGAAGCGGCAAACACAACGGCATTAAAGAAATAGAATGAGCGAACTTTTTCTCCCCATCAGGTCTCTTCGTCATCGCTGAACTTCATCTGGTGATTTAAAAAGAACAGAACCTGTCGAAAGCCCATTAAAGCATGGCAGCGGCAGAATAAACACGGTTCAGAAAAAAAGGGATGTGTCAAATTTCATGCGGGGGCCCCCGCCCGCAAACAACGGCCCATAAACAAAAAACCAGCCGGATCGAGGCGTTTGCAAGCCCTCGTCCGGCTGGATACTTCTTTCAGAGTCATAAGCCTCTTCTCCTTGGGTTCTCTCATTTTTCGGAGTATGCGTTTCATAGGGTGACTCTCCTTAGAAACTACCTGAAACTGAAGATGGATTTATACAAGGGGACGAACTACTCTAGTACATTGGACTGACCCTTCTCTTAACTGTTGGACTGCGGTACAGAGATCATAAAGATGAATTTCATATTACCACATTCTTTCGAGTTAGATTTGCCAGGGGTTCCATTACTCAGTACATTGGAGTTACTCCTTTTTGGTCATTCAAACAGGTGCATCCGTGTAACTGTCCTCATCATGGGAGATCACCTCGGGCGGATCTATTTGAATTGCCAGGAAATCTATTCTGACAGACTGTTCTGTTTTCGCATTATCGATGCTCAAGACCGGCTCTTTGATTTTTGTCTTTTTATACGGGGAAACATCCCGTTTGTGGAGAGCCTCTGTTTTGCTTCTCAGCGAATCCCGACAGTCTGTCCGAACTGTGCGGGTTCCATATCAACCATCGGTCTCGCTCCTTTCTACTTCAAGTCAGCGGGGTTAGCTCTCGTTTGAGCTTCTGCTGTACTTCTCTGGTTTCTGGCTTTATTATACAGGAAGATGCACAGTTTGTCTATTCGCAGAGTGCACAACAAATCAGACATACTTTTGCATCAAAAGTCCAAATTTCTGGGATACATGAATTTCGTCTTTCCGGTGCTGCTCCACCTCCCCGGGCAAAGGCTCTGCCCCGCAGATCGTGCAGGGCCATCGCAGACACTGCTCCGGCATATTAAATAGGTATCATCGCAGAGCATGCAGCTATATAAATCTGATATGCCCGCTATACAATCCGTGAATAATAATGTCGATTTCACCTCATCCAAAGGCCAGAAAATGGTACAGATGGCTAAGAATCAGCAAAGAGATTGTGCAAATCGCATAGTTTCTCACCTGTACTTTTTGCAATCTGCACAACTGTTTTCATCCAAAGCAGAAATGGAATATAACAAAAAAGTAGAATGTTAGGTGGAGGGCTGTAAAACCGACAGAAATCGTGCTATGATACCATCACAAATTAAGAAAGGAGAGAGTGCAAATCAATGAATGCGTTGACTGCTGCTTTGAAAGAAGAGCTGAATGTTGACATGGTCACGGTGTTCGGGCTTTCCATTCCGGAGTCGGTGGTGGTGAGCTGGGGCATCATGGCGTTCCTGGTCATTGGTTCCATCCTGCTGACGCGGAATCTGCGGGTGGACCACATCACCAAGCGTCAGGCCATCCTGGAAACAGTCGTTACTACGATCAATGATTTCTTTGTGGGCCTGCTGGGCGAAAGTGGAAAGCGCTATGTCCCTATCTGATGAGCGTGGCGCTGTACATCGGCTGCTCCAACCTGATCGGTGTGTTCGGCATCAAGCCCCCACAAAGGACCTGAATGTCACCGCGGCGCTTGCTCTGATGAGCATCTGCCTCATTGAGTATTCCGGCATCCATGCACGCGGCGGCGTTGGCTTCCTCAAGAGCCTGGCTGCCCCCACCCCCATCATGGCCCCCATGAACGTGCTGGAGGTGGCCATCCGGCCCACCAGCCTGTGCATGCGACTGTTCGGCAACGTGCTGGGCGCTTTTGTCATTATGGAGCTGATCAAGCTGGTGGTGCCTGTGTTCGTGCCTGCCATCTTCAGCTTGTATTTTGACCTGTTCGATGGTCTGATCCAGACCTACGTCTTTGTGTTCCTTACCTCTTTGTTTATGAAGGAGACCATGGGAGACGAAGAGTAAACCCTTTCCATCATCAAATCAAAAGGAGATTAAAATTATGAACGGACTTATCGCTCTGGGCGCTGGCATTGCAGCGCTGACTGGTATTGGCGGCGGCATTGGCATCGGCATTGCAACCGGCAAGGCAACCGAGGCTATTTCCCGCCAGCCCGAGGCTTCCGGCAAGATCCAGACCAACCTGCTGCTGGGTGCTGCTCTGGCCGAAGGTACTGCAATTTTCGGTTTCGTCGTTGCACTGGTGATCATCCTGTTCCTGGGTTGATAACGGAGGCATGACGAATGCTGACACTGAATCTGAATCTTCTGTATACAGTCGTCAACGTTCTGATTCTGTTTTTGCTGCTGCGGAAATTCCTGTACAAGCCTGTTATGGGGATCATCGCACAGCGTCAGAAACAGGTGGATGACGCCCTGAACGCCGCCGAGACCTCCAAAAAGGAGGCCGCTGCGGCCATGAACGCTGCGCAGGACAAGCTGCGCAATGTGGACACCGAGGCTGCTGCCCGCCGCGAGGCTTACGAGCAGCAGGCCGAAACTGCAAAGCAGCAGCGGCTGGCCGAGGCCCAGAAACAGGCCGAGGCCATTGTAGCCGAGGGCAAGGCCGCTGCTGAGGCAGAGCGCCAGCACAAGCTGCGCGAAGCCGACGCACAGACCACCGCTCTGGCCCGCGCCATGTGCGAGAAGCTGCTGAGCCGGAACCTGACCTATCAGGACGATTCCCGTTTGCTGGACGATCTGCTGGAGAAAGCAGGTGCTGAGCATGGCAACTGAGTTCAGCCGCGAATTCTTCTCTGAGAACCGCATCGTCAAGGCCGATCTGCGCGCCGCACATCATCTCCGTGAAGAGGATATCGCCCGCATCAAGGCCGAGGTCAAGAAGCTCTACGATGCCACTGAGGTCATCCTGAATGTCTCGGTGGACGAGAGCCTGCTCTCCGGCTATGTGCTGCAGGTGGGCGACCGGGTATTCGACAACTCCGGCCGTCACCAGCTGGACCAGATGATGGCAGGCAAGCCCTCTCTGGCCACCCTCAAGACCCGCATCGAGGATTACAAGCCTGCCCAGACCTCTGCCGAGGGCGGCGTGGTCATCTCCTCTGCCGATGGCATCGTGCAGGTGGAGGGCATGGACAAGGCCGTTTATGGTGAGATCGTCACCTTTGAGAACGGTGCCAAGGGCATGGTCGAAAGCGTGGACCCGGGCAAGCTGGGCATTATGCTGTTCGACGGTGCCGAGACCGTGGGCGTGGGCACTCTGGTGACCCGCAGCGGCAAGCGCGCCGGCATCCCTGTGGGTGATGGTTTCCTGGGCCGTGTCATCGACCCGCTGGGCGAGCCCATTGACGGCAAGGGCCCGGTGAACGCCGAAGGCTACAACCCCATCGAGAAGCAGGCCCCCGGCATTCTGGAGCGCCAGAGCGTGGATACCCGCTTCACACCGGCATCCTCGCCATCGACTCCATGTTCCCCATCGGCAGAGGCCAGCGTGAGCTGATCATCGGTGACCGCCAGACCGGCAAGACCTCCATTGCCACCGATGCCATCCTGAATCAGAAGGACACCGGCGTGCTCTGCATCTATGTTGCCATCGGCCAGAAGGCTTCCTCCATCGCCCGCGTGGCCGAGGACCTCAAGAAGCACGGTGCCATGAGCTACACCACCATCGTGGCCGCCACGGCCTCCGATTCCGCTCCCCTGCAGTACATCGCACCCTATGCGGGCACTGCACTGGCCGAGTATTTCATGTCCAAGGGCAAGAGCGTCCTGATCGTCTACGACGACCTTTCCAAGCATGCGGTGGCCTACCGTGCCATCTCCCTGCTGCTCCGCCGCTCTCCCGGCCGTGAGGCCTACCCCGGCGACGTCTTTTATCTGCATTCGCGTCTGCTGGAGCGCTCCTGTCGGATGCGCGACGATCTGGGCGGCGGTTCCATCACTGCCCTGCCCATCGTCGAGACCCAGGCGGGCGATGTCTCTGCTTATATCCCCACCAACGTCATCTCCATCACCGATGGTCAGATCTTCCTGGAAAGCGCCCTGTTCAACGCAGGCAACCGCCCCGCCGTCAACGTCGGCCTGTCGGTGTCCCGTGTGGGCGGCGCTGCCCAGACCAAAGCCATGAAGAAGGCCAATTCCAACCTTCGTATCGAGCTGGCCCAGTACAAAGGATATGGAGTCCTTTGCCCAGTTCAGCTCTGATCTGGACGCTGAGACCCGCCGCCAGCTGGAACACGGCAAGGCCCTGACCGAGATGCTCAAGCAGCCGTTGTATCAGCCCAAGTCCGATGCCGAGCAGGTCGTGATCCTCACCCTGGCTTCCCACGGGATGCTGGACGACCTGCCGCTGGCTGACCAGCGCGCAAAGACCAATGCCTTTGTGCGCCAGTTCCACGCCGATGTTTCCGGCACCATGGATGCCATCACCGCTACGGGCAAGATCACCCCGGAGCAGGTGGATGCCATCCTGACCGCATGGAAAGCCTATGCGGGAGGGGAGAGCCATGTCGTCCAGTAAGCTGCTGAAGGAGCGCATCGAGAGCATTCAGGATACCATGAAGATCACGAATGCCATGTATCTGATCTCTTCGTCCAAGCTGCGCAAGGCACGGCAGAACTACCAGAACGTTCTGCCCTACTTCAACCGTATGCGGGACACCATCTCCCGTGTTGTGCCGCATCTGGCAGAGGAGCCGGAACATCCCTTCTTCCATGAGCGCCAGCTGGAGAACCCCAAGCGGGCCTATCTGGTGCTGACGGCGGATAAGGGCATGGCCGGTGCTTCAACCAGAATCTGATCAAGTTCCTCAAGGAACACGCAGATGAGAACGACCGGTTCTATGTCATCGGTCAGGTAGGCTACCGTGCCCTGTTCCACAAGGATCCCCGTCTGGTGGAGGATTTCCATTATGGTGCCACGGCTCCCACCCTGCAGCGGGCCCGCGACATCACCGTGGACGCCATTGATGACTTCAAGTCCGGCAAGCTGGATGAGATCTATATCGTCTATACCAAGATCCAGAACGTGCTTTGACCAGCGAGCCGGTCATGGAGCGTCTGCTGCCGCTGGACCGTGCCCACCTGCACGCCCGCTCCCAAGGGTCTGGGCGACCCCAAGCGGCGAGGTGGAACTGGTGCCGGACGCATGGACGGTGTTCGAGCAGATCGCACCCATCTATATGCACGGCATGATCTTTGGTGCCATGACCGAGAGCTTCTGCGCCGAGCAGAGCGCCCGCATGACCGCCATGGATTCCGCCACCAAGAGCGCCAAGGTGCGCTGCATCATGCTTTCTGCCAGCGAGGGTCTGGGCAAGGGGATGGAAGTTACCGCCACCGGCCACGGCCTGAATGCCCCTGTGGGCGAGGGCACTCTGGGCCGCATGTTCGACCCGCTGGGCCGCCCCATCGACGGCAAGGGCCCGGTGGACGATCTGCCCCACTGGCCCATCCACCGCAAGGCCCCCAGCTTTGCGGAGCAGAAACCTGCAACTGAAATTCTGGAGACCGGCATCAAGGTCATCGACCTGCTGGCTCCCTACGCCAAGGGCGGCAAGATCGGCCTGTTCGGCGGTGCCGGTGTCGGCAAGACCGTGCTGATCCAGGAGCTGATCCACAACGTGGCCACCGAGCACGGCGGCTACTCCATCTTCACCGGTGTCGGCGGGCGCTCCCGTGAGGGCTGTGACCTCTGGGGCGAGATGAACGCTTCCGGCGTTCTGAACAAGACCGCGCTGGTCTTTGGTCAGATGAACGAGCGTATGCGGGTCGCTGAGACCGGCCTGACCATGGGAGAATATTTCCGTGAGGAGACCCACAAGGACGTGCTGCTGTTCATCGACAACATCTTCCGTTTCGTGCAGGCAGGCAGTGGGTCTCCCGCCCTGATGGGCCGGATGCCTTCCGCCGTGGGCTATCAGCCTACCCCTGGCCAATGAGCTGGGTGCCCTGCAGGAGCGCATCACCTCCACACCCGGGACGGCTCCACCTCGGTTCAGGCGGTCTATGTCCCGGCGGATGACCTGACCGACCCGGCTCCGGCCACGACCTTCACGCATCTGGACGCTAAGACCGTGCTGTCCCGTAAGATCGTCGAGCAGGGCATCTACCCGCCGTGGACCCGCTTTGGCTTCCACCTCTCATTCTGGAAGCCGACATCGTGGGCGAAGGCATTACCATTGTGGCCCGGAAGGTGCAGGGCCACCCTGCAGCGCTATCAGGAGCTGCAGGACATCATCCATCCTGGGCATGGACGAACTGAGCGAGGAAGACAAGCTCACCGTCACCCGTGCCCGCAAGCTGCAGGAAGTTCCTCCCAGCCCTTCGCTGTGGCCGAGAACTTCATCGGCCTGAAGGGCGTCTATGTCCCGCTGGCAGAGACCGTCAAGGGTTTTGCCGCCATTGTGGACGGCCGGTGATGACCTGCCCGGAGTGGGCCTTCTTCAACGTGGGCACCCACCGACGGCTCCACCCTGCTGGGTGCGGACGACAAGGCCGGCGTGGCCGAGATCATGACCGCCGCCGAGATCCCTGCTTGCCGAGGGCCGCCCCACGGCAAGCTCTGCATCGCCTTTACCCCCGACGAGGAGATCGGCGAGGGCGCTTCTCTGTTTGACATCCCCGGCTTTGGGGCCGACTTTGCCTATACCGTCGATGGCGGCGATGTGGGCGGCATCGAGTACGAAAACTTCAATGCGGCCGCTGCCACCGTCACCATCCACGGCTTCTCCGTCCACCCCGGCAGCGCCAAGGACGCCATGATCAACGCCTCCAACGTGGCAATGGAGTTCCACATGGCTCTGCCCGTCATGGCCCGCCCCGAGACTACCGAGGGCTATCAGGGCTTCTACCATTTGTGCCAGATGTATGGTGATGTCACCGAGGCAAAGCTGGGCTACATCCTCCGTGACCACGACGCCAGCAAGCTGCAGTTCAAGAAGGACAACCTTCTCCACATCGCCTGTTACCTCAACGGCAAGTACGGCGAGGGCACCGTGGAAGTGGAGATCAAGGACAGCTACCGGAACATGATCGAGAAGATCAAGCCTCACTTCCACCTTGTGGAGACCGCCCGCAAGGCCATCCGGATGGCAGGCCTGGAGCCCGAGGAAGAGCCGGTCCGCGGCGGCACCGATGGTGCCACCCTGAGCTGGAAGGGCCTGCCCTGCCCCAACCTCGGCACCGGCGGCTTCAACTTCCACGGCGTCTGCGAGTGCACCACCGTCGAGCGGATGGACAAGGCCACCGAGATCCTGCTGAACATCGTAGAGCTGTATTCCAAATAACTTCTACAAACCAAAAAGAACCTGCACGCTGTGCAGACGTTCTTTTTGGTTTTAACCCACGTTGATATGCCCCACCGGCATCACTTTCCGTTTGTTGTCGTCCGGTTTTGCCGTCAGGCTGATGGCCAGCGAGACGGGGCCCACGCGGCCCATGAACATGACCAGCATATACAGCAGCTTTGCCCCGGTGTTCAGCCGCCCGGTGACCCCCACCGAGAGGCCCACGGTACCAAAGGCCGAGCAGGATTCAAAGATCGCGTCAATGACGGTGACGGCCTCGGCGCTGTTGTAGTAGACGACGACTGCCGAGCCCAGCGCCGCCACCGCACCCAGCATAATGATGGTCAGAGCGCGGTAAATCGTCTTGGACTCAATGTGGTGGTCATGGATGACGCAGTCATCCCGGCCCTGTGCCACACTGCGGATGGTCAGGATGACCACTGCAATGGTGGTCACTTTGACGCCGCCGCCCGTGGAGCCCGGCGCCGCGCCGATGAACTGCAGAATGCTCATCCAGAGCTTGGTCACCGGGCCGCAGGCTTCCAGGTCAATGGTATTCATGCCGGCGGTACGGGTGGAAACGGATTGGAACAGCGACGCCATGATCTTGCCCGGGACGCTCAGCCCGCCCATGGTAGCGGGGTTGTTCCACTCCATCAGGCCGATGAGCAGAGCCCCCAGCACCCAGAGAATGAGGGAAAATTCCAGCACCACCCGGGCCTGCAGCGAGAGGCGGCGGCGCTTGCGGTACTCGCCCAGCTCCACCCAGACCATGAAGCCCAGGCCGCCCGCCATGATCATGAACATGATAACGGCCTGCACATAATAGTTGTTCCCATAGGGTACTACGGAGGAATACGCCCCGAAGCGTCCGAACAGGTCAAAGCCCGCGTTGCAGAACGCCAAAAGCTGGTCAGTGTCACCAAGCCCAGACCGCCCACCTGGATCAGCAGCAAAACCACCGCCTGCCCAAAGGGCGTGAACTGCGTCCAGGTATCCCGCACGACCAGACCTGTCACACAGGTGGCACTGGTGGCAGTGAACATGGCATCCACCACGCCCAGCCGACCACTACGGCTGGAAATGGGCAGTGTCAGCAGCAGCGTTCCCAGCGCGATCAGCAGCACAAAGCTGATGCAGATGACCTGCGTTGCACTGCTGCCCAGCAGCCAGCCGCGCCGACGCGATGCTCTCTTTTTCCGTTTCATCCCCATAAGTTGGCTCCTTTTTGTGCCGGGCCGCCTGTGCTGCACCTGCACTTCATTCTGCACCCATGCCGCGCATGAGCACCTCTCCTATAGGATACACCTTTTTTCTTTCCGATTCAACTTGATTTTGTGGGGAAGTTGCGGTATTATAATATGGTATCCGTCTTCATAGCTCAGCTGGATAGAGCGTTCGCCTCCTAAGAATTCGGTCAACCTGATACCTTGGGTGCAGAAGTGATTGCTCTATTCAAAAGCAAAACCGAGAATCACGGTTTTCTCAACAAATTTTGATGCAACAAGTTTAACACCGTTCCGGTTGCAACGCAGTCGGTCACTTCGGTGTGAAAATCATTCTGCATATTCGTTTCCAAGCGCGTTGAATTTCAAAAAATCAACGATAATACATAATATGCCTCAGTAGCTTAGCTGGATAAAGCGCCTCCCTCCTAAAGGAGGAGACCGCAGGTTCGAATCCTGTCTGGGGTATCCCTTTATGAAAATGCGAAGGTCATTTTTCCATGTGAAAGACGATCTTCGCATTTTTCATTTTGAACCTATCACCAAAATTAGCCAGCTAATGCCATTAGCAGAATTTTCGGTTCCAGCTAATAAAATCAGGTTTCCAGCTAATGAAGCCCCATAAAGCACCTTTTGAACTCTGCTTTCCGGCTCTCTGCTAATATTGGTAGCCGCTTTCTGTAAATCCATGTAAATACAAGATAATTTGTGTAAATCTATTTTCCACATTCCTGCCCGAAACCGTGCAAAACACTTTTCTCCATACATAGCGCGCGTTCACTCGCTGTTCTTCCCGAACAGAAAGAGGAACGCGCTTTTTTATTTTCGGGCTGAACTTCCCGAATCCGTCAAAGGAGGGTTTACCGATGAAAAAAGTTCTGACCGTCACGATGGACGGTATCCGCTACCCGGACTACCGCAAGGCACGGAACGAGATGCAAGAACTGGTCGGGCTCAGAAAAACGTAGAACGATTTTTTTTGCGGAAGAAAAAGGACACCATCGAAAAAGCGCAGACCCGATAAACGAACACCGCCGAGGAATCTTCCCATTTGGGAGGCTTCCTCGACGGTGTTTTTTAGTTTATATAGCAGCGGTCCTGTTTTACGAGCCAATCTTCACACAGCCGCTGGGCTTCGTCCCTTGTACAGCAGGTGCAGTTGAAAAGTTTGCCACGGATGGAGCAGTAAGTGTACGGTCCACCGGAAGCGAGGTCGTACTGCCGCAGAAGCGTAGATCAATATTCTGCCCTATAGCATCCCGATGTGGGTGTATTCGGCCAGCTTTTTCTGCAGGATGGGGTCGTCCGGTGCGAGGAAACGCCGTGTCATTCCGTCTACGACCCGATCAGGGGAAAGGCTGGCGCGGTATTCAGCCGGTGTGCGCTGCAGCGTGGCGCGGAACCGGGCGTTGAAGGTTTTGAGGTCGGCAAAGCCGTTCCGCAGGGCAATATCGGTCAGGTTGTCGTTGGTGATGGCAAGATCATTCAGGGCGTGCTGGAACCGTACCCGGGTCAGGTATTCGTGAAAGTTGATGCCGACGATCTGCTTGAACAGAGTGGAAACGTAGGTGCGGTTGTACTGGGCATAGTCAGCCAGATCTTCCAGCGTCAGCTTGGAGGTATAGTGTTCCTCCACATACTCCAGCAGCCGCCGGGCGATGGCGCGCGCCGCTCAAGATCCTCCGGCAGGGTGTTGAAGTTTTTGGCTCGAACTGGGTGCAGAGATGGATGGTGAGCAGCTCGAGGGTGGCTTTGGCCGCAAGCTGGGCGTATGGCCCGCCCTGCTGTAAAATGCGGAACAGCTGGCTGGCGTAGAACCGGATGACCCGGTAGCGCGGCTCAGACCGGTCGGCATCGGTGGAACGGCAGGACGGGAACTGATACACAATCCCCTTTTTGACCAGCGGCTTGAATGCAGCGGCCGAAAAATGCAGAACAAGGGCGCAGGTATCTGCTGCCTGCGTCATGGAGGCATGGCCATTGCCGGGGGCAGTCAGGATCACGTCATCCTCATGCAGCAGGCTGTTTTCGGAGCCGCGGCAGTAGGACTGCACGCCGTGGAGCAGGATGCTCAGTTCGTAGTCGTCTGCGTGCCAGTGGTAGCGGTAATTCATGATGTTGTGCGCAAAACAGCGGATGTGGATGTTCTCGCGCGGAAGGTCGAGTTCGTAGTTCGCGGAATCCATTTTTACACCTCAAATCCAAATATTTTCCCTATGGCAAAAATTCAGAAAAGCTTTTGCCTGAAACCCATTGACCTTAGCATAATCCAAAAAACTTGTCGTGTCAAATCGAATTTATGGATGAATGAGGGGGATTTGAAAGAACTGTTTAGTAAAGTGCACAAGTGAGGGAACCGATATTTGACAAAATTTACAGGGAAAATGTTTGGATGCTTTTGAAGGCTTGATTGCGATTCTTCTGTCAAAGATGGTGACGGCCCAATCGGAACTCGAAGAAAATCCACAAATATTTGCAGCGACAAAATAAGAACTTTCTGTTAAGATAGAGCCACAACGAGCCCCTGCCCGGGCAGCAACGGACTTCAGTGTTGAGAAAAACGTGAAACAATAACGGAAAGGGAAAACATTTATGAACACTCAAATGATCATCTGTATGGTGATCTTTGCGGCAACGCTGGTCAGCTATATGCTGAACAAGATCCCCATGTGGCTTACCGCAATGATCTCTCTTGCTGCGCTGTACTTTACCGGCTGCATCGACGCAAACGGTGCGCTGGCTGGCTTCTCGAACGTGAACACTCTGCTGATGGCGACCATGTTCGTTGTGGCAGCCGGTTTCCGCCGCACTTCTGTGGTCGACAGTCTGTGCAACGGCATCATGAAACTGACCCGCGGCAGCTTCAAGACTGCTTACTTCGGCTACATCCTCATCGCCGTTCTGCTGGCAAACTTCATCGCCAGCCCGATGATCGTTTACGCCATCGTCAGCCCGCTGCTGGCTGCGCTCTGCGATAAGACCGGACACAGCCGTTCGCAGTATATGTTCCCGGTCATGGTCGTCTGCGTGGCCTGCTGCGGCATCCTCCCTCTGGCAACGGCCATCCAGATGGCAGGCCAGTACACGGGCTTCCTCGAGACCTACGGCTTCGCTGGTATGAGCATCCGCCCCATCGACTGTGCCATCGGCACCTGGCCGGTCCTCATTGTCGTTCCTCTCTGGGCACTGTTCCTTGGCCCGAAATTCACCCCGAAGCAGCCGATCATTCCCATCGAAGCTCTGAAAGAGAAAAAGTCCGGCAAGCAGGCCGAAAAGCTCAGCCCGTTGGTCGATAAAATTGGTATCGTCATCTTCTTTGTGACCATCCTCTGCCTCATCTTCTCCTCTCAGCTCCACCTCACCACTTGGTCGGTCGCGTTGGTCGGCAGCCTGCTGATGGTTCTGTTCGGTGTAGTCGATTCCAAGTCTGCCCTGCGCGACATCCCTTGGGATATGCTGATGCTCTTCGTCGGTTCGCTGGCTCTGGGTACGGCTCTGACCAACACCGGCGCAGGCGATCTCATCGGCAGCGCACTGGACAATGTTGTCGGAGGCACCCACAATAACTACGTCCTCGGCGCACTCTTCTTCATTGTGCCCTTCCTGCTGACCCAGTTCATGCTGAACCGCTCCGTCTCGGCTGTCTTTATTCCCATCTGCCTGCTGACCTGCTCCGCTCTGGGTGCAAACCCCACCGGCCTTGTTCTGCTGGTGAATGCGGCTTCTCTGACCGCCTTCCTCACCCCGATGGCAACGCCTGCCGTTCCCATGTGCATGGCTGACGGCGGCTACGACCTCAAGAGCCTGTTCAAGAGCGGCGCGCTCATCACTCTGATCCTGCCGTTCATCTACATCTTCTACACCATGACCGTTTTCCCGGCATTCTGATCGGGAGAGGGAGCTGTTACCATGACTCTGGAAGAAAAAATCGCAATGGCAAACCAAGTCCGCAGCCGGGATCGCTTCGGCTCGGTCAGCCCCGAAGAGCAGGCTGCCCTGCCCGGCACAGAGACCGAACTCTGGATCAAGACGGCAAACGGCTGTAAGATCCATGTCTTTGAGGAACGCCCGGACACCCTGCCCCCCAAAAGCGGCACTACTGCTGAATTTCCATGGCGGCGGTTTCATCAAAGGCCGCACCGACCGTGACCGCCGCTACTGCTGTACCCTGATGGAGCGGCTGAACTGCCTCGTCTGGGATGTGGATTACTGCCTTGCACCGGAAAAGGCATTCCCGGCGGCTGTCCACGAGAGCTACGGCATTGCGGAGTATGCTTTCGACCATGCCGAGGAGCTGGGCGTTGACCCGGAAAAGATCATACTGGCAGGTCACAGCGCAGGCGGAAACCTTGTGGCGGCGGCCTGCATCCAGAATGCAGAGACGCACAAGCTGCATCCCTGCTGTGTGCTGATGGAATACTTCCCGGTGGATAACACGGTCAATCCCATTGACCGCCTGTCCCCGGAACTGAAACAGGATCCCTTCTGGGTCAAGCGTTCGGCCACGGAAAAGCTGTACACCGATTTTTATGTGGGCGATGCAGACCCGGCCCAGCCACTCTGTTCGCCCATCAAGGCGGACGAAGCCGCGCTCAGCACCTTCCCAGACTGTCTGATCCTCTCGGCGGGAGAGGACAGCCTGCGGGACGATACCGAGGCGTTTGCACTCCGGCTCATCAAGGCAGGTGTCTGTGTGACTGCCCAGCGTATCCCCGAAGCCATGCACGGCTTTACCACCAACCGGACGCCCGGCTGGGAGCGTGCGCTGGATGCCCATTGCAAATTCTTTTCGGGAGCATCTACAATAAAGTAACGTGACAGGAGAAAAAGCACTATGAAAATTACAGACGTAAAGCTGCGCTTTGCGAAGCACTATCTCTTCGTACAGGTCTACACCGATGCCGGTATCGTGGGTCTGGGCGAGGCCGGAAACTGGGGCTATCTGCAGGCGACGGCAGCTGCCATCGAAAAATTTGCGGATTACCTCATCGGCAAAGACCCCTTCCGCATCGAGGATTTCAACCAGAATTTCCTGCGGTCGGTTTATTTCCGCGGCTCGGTCATCATGAGCGCGATCTCGGCCATCGACATCGCACTGTGGGACATCAAGGGCAAGGCTCTTGGCGTTCCGGTCTACGAGCTGCTGGGCGGCAAGACCCGCGATAAGGTGCGGGTCTACGCTTCGGTCATGCACCTGACCGAGGACAACCAGAAGCTGGCGGAACAGTACCAGCAGCTGCAGGAGATGGGCTTTACGGCCGCGAAGATCTTCTGCAACGGACCCACCAGTTCCACGGACGGCAAGGGTGAATTCTACTCCAGCCGGATTGAGCGGGAAGTGGAGAAGGTGCGCGTCTGCCGTGAGGCTGTCGGTCCGGATTTTGATTTCGTGCTGGAAGTCCACCGCGGCATGACCCTGCCCGAGGCTGTTGCCTTTGGCCGTGCCGTCGAGCCATACCGCCCGATGATCCTTGAGGATCCCGTGCCGCCTGACAACGTGGATACCATGGCCGAAGTCGCCAGCAAGGTGGGCGTGCCCATCGCCACCGGCGAGCGCGCCATCGACCTGCGGGAGTTCGAGGTGCTGATGGCACGCCATGCCTGCCAGTATGTCCGCCCGGACGTCTGCGCTGTAGGCGGCATTACCACCAGCAAGAAGATCTGCGCATTGGCCGAAGCACACGATGTGCTGGTCATCCCGCACAACCCGCTGGGCCCCGTGTCCACGGCGGCCTGCCTGCAGATCTGCGCCTCCATCCCCAATCTTGGCATTCAGGAGCTGCCCGGCTTCTGCCTGAACGGGGCTGAGGACAAGATGGTGAAAGAGCCGCTCCGGTTCGAGAACGGCTGTATGCTTATCCCGGAGGCTCCCGGCATCGGCATCGAGCTGGCCGACGACGCAGAAGAGCTGTATCCTGCCAACGAGCGTGGCAGCAACGCCGCACGCCGTGCCTTTGACGGTGCAGTGAAGGACTGGTAAAAACAAAGAACTGTGAGGAAGAAGTATGCCAATTGGAGTTTTGACGAACTGTGCCGCTGTGCTGTTCGGCGGTCTGCTGGGAACGGGTCTGGGAAAGATCTTACCGCAGAACCTGAAAGATAATCTGCCGACCCTGTTCGGTTACTGCTCCATTGCGATTGGCATCAATTCTATCATCAAGGCGTCCGGCATGACGGCAGTCGTCTGGCGATTCTGGTGGGCTTTACCATCGGACACAGTTTGCATCTGGAACACTGGACGAGCAAATTTTTCCATAAGCTCGTCAAAGCCCTGCACCTTGGCGACGAGCATATCGACATGGAGTTTTACATCACGGCAGTGGCACTGTTCTGTTGCAGCGGTTTCGGCTGGTACAGCACACTGACCGAGGGCATCACCGGCGACCCGTCACTACTGATGTCGAAAGCGGTGCTGGACTTCTTCACCGCAATGATCTTCGCTTCGACGCTGGGTGCGGCCATCTGTGCGATCCCCATTCCGCAGGTCATCATCCTGTTCATCGTCTTTGGTGCCGGTAAGCTGCTGGCCGGTGTGCTGACCCCGGCCATGTTCGCAGATCTCTCGGCCTGCGGCGGTATCCTGACGATGGCGGCTGGCTTCCGGGTGTCCGAGATCAAATCGGTCCCATTGGTGGATCTGATGCCTGCCCTCATCCTTGTGATGCCGTTCAGCCTTCTCTGGACGACCCTGATGGGATAAATCACGAAATCTACCGAAAAGCACGGTCTTTGGGAACGGAGATCGTGCTTTTCGACTTTTTGTTGCATAATTCCCAAAATGCCGCTTGCTTTTGGGGCGGAATTTGCTCTACTTGGGATAGAATGTCATACGATTTCGATTGGAGTGAGTCCTTATGCGTATTTAGGAGGAATCGAAGAAGTCTTTTAAATGCTGATACGGGCGCTTCTCTGTTTTACACATCTTTTGCCGAAGCCGAAGCTGAATACTTCCAGCCCTGCAATGCTTTGGCACACCTGAATCCATCGGCTAACAGCAATAAGTTTGAATTAGTTCCTTAAGAGAGATGTTCTTCGTTCTCCTCCGCGCAGATCGTTATGCTTCGGCATTGAGAGTGCCAGAAAATTCCATTCACAGCATATCGGACTGCCACCGGGCAGTCCGATATGCTGTGATGTGCTGATAGTTCCTTGCATGAGAACTGCCGACCGCTTGCGTCCTATTTTTCAAACAGGTACAGCAGGTATCCGTAGCCCTCGGCCTCCATTTTTTCATAAGGGACGAAGCGCAGGGCTGCGCTGTTGATGCAGTAGCGCACGCCGTTGGGCGACTCCGGATCGCCGGTGAACACATGGCCGAGATGGGAGTCTCCGGCGCGGCTTCTGACCTCCGTGCGGCGCATCCCGTGGCTCAAATCCTCTTTCTCCACCACGGCAGGCCCCTCGATGGGCTTTGTAAAGGCGGGCCAGCCGCAGCCGCTTTCGTACTTATCCGTGGAGGAAAAGAGCGGCTCGCCGGTGACGACATCCACATAGATGCCCTTTTCAAACTTGTCCCAGAACTCGCCTGTGAAAGCGCGCTCCGTGCCGCTCTCCTGCGTAACGCGGTACTGCTCCGCCGTCAGCTTGTCCCGGATGGACTCCGCCGCTGGCTTCTGATAGTCACCCGGGTCGATGCGCAGCCGGGAAAAGAGCTCCATCTCCGCGCGCGCGGGATATGGCAGTAGCCGTTCGGATTCTTTTCGAGGTAGTTCTGGTGGTATTCCTCGGCGGGATAGAAGTTTTTGAGCGGGCCAATCTCCACGAAGAATTTTTCGCTGCGGCCGCGCTCGATCTCCGCGATGCGCTTCACCGTCTCTCTGGCACTTTCGTTGGTGAAGTAAACGCCGGTCTGGTACTGGCTGCCGCAGTCGTTGCCCTGCCGGTTTTGCACGGTGGGGTCGATGACATAGAAGTAGGCCAGCAGCGGCGCACAGCAGGCGCTTTTTTAAATCTCGGGTCAGCCCACATCGGCGGCGAGCGCCTGCTCGATGAGCTTTTGCAGCGTCTCCGCCTGCTTCTTTTCCGTGATGGCTCCTACGATGGGTTCACCCACGATATTGCCGTTGCGGTCAACCACATAGGTGGTGGGATAAGCAAAGATGTTGGCAGTAAACTTTCCCGCCTCACCATCTGAGTCAAAATACACATTCTGATAGGTGGCGCCCTTCTTGGCCAGCACGTCCTTCGCCTCGGAAATCGCTGCCTCGTCGCCGTCCAGCGTGAAGGTGTTGACGCCGATGAGTGCGCCGCCCTTCTCCGCAAGCTCCTTATTCAGCGCGTCCAGCTCGGCAAGCTCTCCCACGCAGGGATTGCAGGTGGTGAACCAGAAATTCACTACGGTGACGGCGTTGGCGGAGAACAGCTCGTCGCTCTTGACCGGGTTGCCGTCCAAGTCCTTTCCCTCAAATGCGGGGAACTTCTGCATACTGCCGTCGTCGGGCGGGGTGCTCATGTCGCTGCCCGCGGGCACACTCATATCGCCGTCCATGGATTCCTGCACGATCTCGGGATACTTCTCTTCCAACTCGGTCAGCCTTGTTTTCAATATCGCTGATCTCCGTGGCCGACTCCTTCAGCCACTCATACTCCTTGTCGGTGAACTGGTCTTTGGCGGCCTCGATGGTATCCAGCAGGAAGTCGCCGTAGTTTTTGCCGTCCTCCTGCATGGTCATGCCCTTGTCGGCCGACATGAACACCTTCTCCCAGAGTTCGGCATTTTCCGACAGGATCGCGTTTTCCCGCTCCAGCAGCTCCTTGTGCAAGGCGAGCGCCTCCTCGGCGGTTTTCGGCTCGCCGGTCATGGCGGAGCCGTCTCCGCTCATATCCGCCTGCTTGTCGTTGTCCTTTGCGCCGCAGGCTGCAAGGGCGAGCAGCATCATCGCGCCCAGCAGCAGAGCCAGTATCTTCTTTACGTTCATATTCGTTTCTCCTTAAGCTTTGTTGTTGTTTTCTCGCAGCGTCGCTGCGTTTTCTTTCTCTTTTCCATCGCCGAAGCCGTAGCGGAAGCACACGGCGTTCGTCGGACAGGCACGGATACACATCCCGCAGCGGATGCACTCGGTATGGTTGGGCGTTTTCGTCACATCCACGTCCATCTTGCAGGCTCTGGCGCATTTCCCACAGGAGACGCACTTACTCTTGTCCACCTTCATCTGGAAAAGGGACACCCGGTTGAACAGGGCGTAGAACGCGCCCAGCGGGCAGATCCACTTGCAAAACGGCCGGTAGAACAGTACGCTCAGCACGATCACCGACAGCAGGATGCTGAACTTCCATGTAAACAGCTTGCCCAGCGCCGCCCGGATGCCGGAATTGGCAAGGGACAGCGGGATGGCTCCCTCCAGCACGCCCTGAGGGCAGAGGTATTTGCAGAAGAAGGGGTCGCCCATGCCTACGTCGTTCACCAGGAACGCCGGCAGCAGGAAAACCATCACCAGCAGGACAGCGTACTTGAGGTATGTCAGGGCTGAGCTTCTTTGTGGAGAGCTTCTTCGTCGGGATCTTATGCAGCAGTTCCTGAAACCAGCCGAAGGGACAGAGGAAGCCGCAGATAAAGCGCCCCAGCAGCACGCCCAGCAGAATGAGAAAGCCTGTGATATAGTAGGAAAAGCTGAACTTGGAAGACCCCACCACCGCCTGAAATGCCCCGATGGGCAGGCTCCGGAGGCCGCTGGACAGGAGTAGCAGTTGAGCCCCGGCACGCAGACGGTTTTTCCTGTGCCTTGATACAGTCCCCCTTGAAGAAGTTCGGCAGGTGCAGGTTGGTCAGCAGCGTCGCCCCCGCCTGTATCCAGCCCCGGAAGCGGGACATGGTCTGTGAAACGCCTGAAAACTTTTTACCCAATGCCCACACACTCCAGACATAATTTGATTGCTTTGCTCAGCACCGTCGCCGCCTCGCCCCGCCAGACGCCGAAGCACAGCATGGCGGTTCCGGCCATCAGCAGCGCGATCTGCGCCGCGGCCTTTTTCCCGCAGCTCATTTTTCATCATCCTTTCCGATTTTCTGTCCCCATCATAGCGCGGGAGAGTTAAAGTCTCTGTTAAGAACGAAAACTTAACGCAAACCTTATCTATTTTTGCTATAATAAAAGCAACACAAAAACGGAGAAATAAAAAAAGGAGGGCTCTCATGCACCTTTTAGTAATTGAAGACGAACGCGCTCTGTGTGAAACCATCGTCCGCAGCCTGCGGCGGCTGGCCTACAGCGTGGACTACTGCTACGACGGGGAGAAGGCTCTGGAGCTGCTGGGCGTGGAGCGCTACGATCTGGTACTTCTTGATCTGAATCTGCCGAAAAAGGACGGCATGACGGTGCTGCGCACCCTGCGGCAGACTGACCGGGAGACGCGGGTGCTGATCCTCTCCGCCCGCAGTGAGGTGGAGGACAAGGTCGAGGGGCTGGACGCCGGGGCAAACGACTATCTGGCAAAGCCCTTTCATCTTGCCGAGCTGGAGGCCCGCATCCGCAGCCTGACCTTGCGGCAGTTCACCCAGCAGGATGTGCTGCTAAGCTGCGGAGACCTGAGCTTCGACACCCGCTCCCGCACCGCCGCCGTCAACGGGCAGACGCTGACGCTGACCCGTAAGGAAACGGGGATACTCGAATACCTGATGGTGCATCAGGGGCGGCCCGTGAGTCAGGAGGAGCTGATGGATCACGTTTGGGACAACAGCGTGGACAGCTTCAGCAATTCCATTCGCGTCCACATCTCCGCCCTGCGCAAAAAGCTCCGCGCCGCGCTGGGCTATGACCCCATCCGCAACCGCATCGGCGAGGGCTATCTGATGGGAGGCGAGGAAGCATGAAGCGTCTTTCCTTGCAGTGGCGCATCACGCTGATGTCCGTCCTGCTCATCGGCGTCACCTGCGTGGCCATGAATCTGCTGCTCTGCTCCTCCGGTGTGTACTATATGGACACCATTGCAGACAGCTTACAGGGCGGCGGCACGGTGATCCTGAATGACGGAGGTACGGCAAGCTTTGACCCGCAGCTCATTGCGCCCAGCGAGGAGCTGACCATCGTCGTCGATGGGGCGCAGGGGCGCTTCCGCACCACCAACTGGTACATCACAGCGGCGGTAACGCTGCTCAGCGGCATCCTCGCCTATTTCGTCAGCGGACGCGCCCTCAAGCCCCTTCGCAGCTTTGCCTCGCAGGTGGAGCAGGTGCAGCTGAACAATCTGGCGGATATGAGGATCGATGAAGACGCTATTTCGGAGTTCCGGCAGCTGAGCCGCTCCTTCAACCAGATGCTGGAGCGGCTGAACAACGCCTTTGCCGCCCAGCGGCAGTTCACCGGCAACGCCGCCCACGAGCTGCGCACGCCGCTGGCGCTGATGCAGGCGCAGCTGGAGCTGTTTTCCGCAGAGCATCCCGACGTGCGACCGGAGACGGCGGAATTCCTCACTCTTTTGCGCGAGCAGACGGAGCGGCTGACACAGATGGCCAAGACGCTGCTGGAGATGAGCAATTTGCAGCAGGTGGCGCGGAACGAGCAGCTCCAGCTCGCCCCCATGGTCGAGGAGATCTTCACGGATCTTGCGCCGCTGGCGGAGAAGCGAAGCATCACGCTGGAAGCGGAGGGCGACGCCGCCCTCACCGGCAGCGACGCGCTGATCTACCGTCTGCTCTTTAACCTGACGGAGAACGCCGTCAAATACAACCGTCCCGGCGGCTCGGTGCGGGTCGAGCTTGCGCAAGGGCAGGAAAAGTGCATCATTCGCGTTTCTGACACCGGCTGCGGCATTCCGGAGGAATATCAGCGGAGCATCTTCCATCCCTTCTTCCGGGTGGACAAGTCCCGCAGCCGCGAGTACGGCGGCGCGGGGCTGGGGCTTTCGCTGGTGTGGGAGATCGCCGATCTCCACGGCGGCTCCGTTTGGGTGGAGGAAAGCTCGGACAAGGGCACGACCATCGCGGTGGAGCTGCCGGAAAAGACGACGGCGCAGGCGATGGCAAGCCGTTGCTTTTGTCCGCCGGACAGGGTGGACGGGTGCGCATCCCTGTACTCGTAAAGGCCAAATTCTTTCAGCAGATGTATTGCACGGTCTTTGCTTTCTTCCGTCAATTCGGTATTCAGCAGCAGCTCCTCCTCCACACTCGCCGCAAAAAACTGCGTTGACGTGTCATTGCCGCAGTATTAGATATTCCTGCGCCGGACTGCCGCTCTTGCTTTTTTCCATTTTGAACAATGCGATGGGGCTAATTTCCCCTCCAAAATGGCCTTCTGTAAACCCATTTTCCCACCCATTAGGCTCAAAAATAGGCCGTAAACCCATGGTAAAACCATCAAAATGGGCTAATTTGAAGTCAAATTTCCTCAAATTTCACCATCGGAATCAGGTGATTCTAGGCATAGAAAAAGCCCGGAAATGGCGTATTTCTGGGCTTTTTAGCATTTTTAAGCTGTAGATTATCGCTTGCTGAACTGAGGTGCGCGACGAGCGGCTTTGAGGCTGTACTCACCTGACCTTGATCCGAAAAGTCCAGTATTCATGCAGGTTTTCGGGCTTCCCTCTCTCAGTAAACCCATAGGTAAACCCACGAAATCGCGAAATTTTTGGTGTAGTTCAACGCAGCCCGAATGCTGCATTCACAACGCTGCTCAATTCCTCAGGTTTATTATGTGTTCTCCTCCTATCTATCTTCATACACAAAATCCAAGAACAGCGTGTCATGCAAAAGAGCCGCAGTCAGCACAAATAATTTTTTTTGTGTAGCAAGCAATGACGGAGAGGGTGAGGATGCTAACAATCAAGCTATTTTCTAATTATATCCCAAAACCGGAAATGCCGCTCTGGGCTGAAAAGCTCGGAGCGGCATTTCTGGTTTCCGGCATGCATTTCGGGCAGTGTTTTACTACAATAAAGGCACGAATGATTGGGAAAAGGAGCGGTTTTATGTCCAGCAGAGCCTTGCAGATCGTGACCCAGTTGAGCAATGCCCCCGAACAGACGATGACTTCGCAGGAACTGGCGGAGCGGATCGGTGTCAGTGCGCACACCATCAAGAATGAGATGCCGCAGGTGGCGCAGATCCTGAATGAGAATGGTGCCCGGCTGGTTTCCCGGCGGCATAAGGGTTACTATGTGGAAGTTCTGGACCCGGAAGCGTACGATACTTTTTCGGCTGTGACCAGCATCCGGCAGATGCCGGGCAGTATGCTGAACGCCGACCGGGAAAGCCGGGTGCGGTATCTGTCCCGGCGCATCATCTCCACGGAAACCGGCATTAAGAAGGAACAGCTGGCCGATCAGCTTTTTCTCTCGGCTTCGGCATTGCGGGAGCCGCTGAGCATGGCGACCCGCCTGTGTGAGAGCTTTGGCCTGCGGATCGTCTCACGCCCCGGCACCGGAATGCGGGTGGAAGGAGAAGAGTACAAGCGCAGGCTGGCACTGACCGAAGTCTCCGGCGTGCATTTCCACAAGGAAACGCTGGATTGCAGTGACCCGGACAGTGCATCCTGGCTCAGCTGCGGATACGAAGAGCGGCAGGATATCCGGCATACATTTCTGAAGATCCTGCGGGAAAGCCCGATCTCCCTGCGGGACAGTGCGACCCAGCGTGTGGCGGTCTACCTGATCATTGCACGGAACCGGGTGCAGAACGGCCATGAGATCCGGCTGCCGGACCCATGGCTGGAAAGCATCTCCGGAACGATGTTCTATCCGCTGGCACAGTCCATTTACCACACACTGGAGGAACAATACGGGGGCTATGCCATGCCCCGGGATGAGGTGGCGTTTCTGGGCATTCTGCTGTTCAGTATGCTGGATGTGAACCTGAAGCGGGACCCGTTCAGCCTGCATCCCGGCTTTGCAGGGCAGGCGGGACGCTTGCGAGACCGGGTGCTGGTCTACCTGAAGCAGGAGACTGGACTGGATTTTGCGCCCTTGCCAATGGCAAGGGATCTGCTGCAGCAGATCCTATTCAATCTGATCGCACAACATTTCTATGGAACGGACGGCACAATGCAGTATGACTATGTTTATGAACTGCAATTTCTGGATTGCCCGCTCTGTGCGGAACTGAGCCGCCGGGTGATTGAATTTATCCAGACGGTTTATCCGTTCCGGGCAAACCGGTTTCTGCTGGCAATGCTGAGCTGCTATTTCTTCAGCCTGCTGCACGAGATCCGGTATCCCATCCGGCCGCTCCGTCTGTGCTCCACCCATTTTCTGGGAACCGAGTATGCCCGGATCCAGACAGAGGGCCTGAAAGAGCGTTACCCCGAACTGGTCGAAGAGATTACGCCGATGAACCTGTACGAGCTGCGCCGCATCGACCCGGTAGAATGCGACGGAGTGCTGCTGGGAAACGGCGCAGAACAGGAAGAGGGAATAAAGCCCGGCTACCGGTATGATTACCCGGTGGAACTGTTGCTGCTGATCCGGAACGAACGGGACTTTGACCGTGTTTACAACACCCTGCTGGTGGAAGCATACCAGTATCGGCAGCAGCTTCCGCCGCCGGAGAATTATCGTGTAATCCGAAACTTCCAGTATTACACGCCGGAGCAGTTCTTCCAGTATCTGGCGGGGGGTACATGGCAGGGACGAAGCCGAACGGCAGACACTTCTGAACCGGTGGATCACACGGGAAAAATGCTGGACGTACCAGTGCGGCGAGGTCGTGGTCGTCTTTCAGGAGGAACAGGGCGCAGAAGGGGAAGAGATCCGACTGGAATTCTACCCGCTGGAAAAACGAGCACTCTGGGGAGAACGGAAGATCCGGGCACTGCTGTATGTCGGCGGCGGACTTCACGACTGGCAGAAGATGAAAGCGCTGAATACACTGCTGTACTCTTTTGTGCGGTACCCGGAAGAACTGGAAGCCTTTGCGGAAGACCCGCCCCGGATGGCGGCGGAATGGCTTCGGCGCTCGTTGCAGACTATGTAAAATCACCAAATCATGGCGCACAGTTTTGAGCAGGGTGTTCAACTGTGCGCCATTTTGAACTTATAAAATGAAATCAAAGCGACTTGAACTTATTCTATAAATCAAAAAGCGTTGAACTCTGTGCAAAATAGAGATAAAATGTGAACATCGAAGGAAAATAATTAGCTTGTAGTCGAAAAGAGGATGCCTGTTATGCTGAAAATCTTTCTCTCGTCCCATGGCTCAATGGCCAGCGGAATGCAAAGCTCGCTGAAGATCCTGATGGGAGAGTGCGAGAATTTGACCGTATTTGATGCCTATCTGGATGAGAGCTGCGTGCAGGATCATCTGGATGCATTCTATGAGACTGTCGGTCCGGAGGACGAAGTGCTGCTGTGCAGCGACCTTTACGGCGGCAGCGTGAATCAGGCCATGTTCACCTATCTGGACCACCCAAACACCCGGCTGGTGAGCGGTGTGAACATGAGCTTCATGATGAATGTTCTGAGCGAGGATACCCTCAGCGACGAACGGCTGGATGAGATCATTGAAGAAAGCCGCGAGTATCTGCGCCGTGTGGAACCGGAAGTTCCTGCGGACACGGCACCGACAGGCAGCGACGACTTCTTCTGATAAAAAGAAAGGATGGAAAACTTATGATCAAATGGGTACGTTTGGATGAGCGCATGATCCATGGCCAGGTCGCCACCAAGTGGAGCCGCACGCTGGGCGTTGACCGCATCGTTGTGGCAGATGACACGGCCGCTGGTAGTGAGATCATGCAGAAATCCCTGATGATGGCTGCACCGTCTACCTGCAAGACGGCGATCGTGACGGTGGATAAGGCAGTCTCGCTCTGCAACGATCCCCGTGCAGCCGGTCTGAAGATTCTGCTGATCGTCAGCACGCCGGAAAATCTGCTGCGTGTGGCCAAGGAAGTCAAGGATATCCCGCAGATCAATGTGGGCAATTATGGCCGCGTTGCTCCCAAGCACGGAACGGAAGCCCGCAAGACCTATACCAAGAATCTGTATGCCTACGAGGACGAAGTCGAGGTTCTGCGGCAGGTCATGGCAACCGGGATCCCCTGCAATGTGCAGACCATCCCCGATGATGTTCCGCAGGAACTTTCCAAGGTACTGGGCTGAGCGTGGTGCTCTGCCTGAAAATAAAAAAAAAAAGTACAAGGAGGAAAAATCGCTATGTCAATTACCGCTGCAATCATCTGTGCAGTCGTGTATGCGGTCATCAACTGGCTTGACCCGTACACCCTGTCCTGGCAGTGCCTGAACCGCCCCATCGTGGTGGCACCGCTGGTCGGCCTGCTTCTGGGCGACTTCCAGACCGGCATCATCATGGGTGCTTCGCTGGAAGCAATCTTCATGGGCATCTCCGCTGTGGGCGGCTCGATCCCGTCCGACTGCCTGTCCGGCTCCATCATCGCTGTGGCGTATGCCATTGTGGTGGGCGGCGACGGTGCCATGGAAACCGGTCTGGCTCTGTCCCTGACCATCGGTACCGTGATGACCACCATCAATACCATGCTGATGCCTCTGTGGGGTTTAGCCTGGCTCCCTACTGGGAGAGACTGGCTTCTGAGTGCAAGCCCAACAAGTTCCGTGCCATTTCCATGGTCGTCAACTTCATCGCCTGCCTGCCCGGTGCGGCAATCATCTTCTTGGGCGTTGCCTTTGGCATCGAGGGTCTGCAGGCTGGTCTGGCTGCCTGCCCCGCATGGGTCATGACAGGTCTGGCCGCTGCCGGTACCATGATGACCGCCGTCGGTTTCGGCATCCTGCTGTCCATGATCTGGTCCACCGATATCGCCGTGTTCTTCTTTGTCGGCTTTATCTGCGCCAAGAGCCTGGGCCTGAGCAGCCTTGGCATCGCTGTGATCGGCGCTGCCATCGCCCTGACCCTGTTCTTCATTGACAAGCGCATCATTGATGCAAAGAACGCTGTGGCCGCTGCCCCCGCTGCGCGGGTGCTGCTACCCCTGCCAACAGTGAGGAGGATTTCTTCTGATGGAAAAGAAAGTTGTCAGCGCAGAGGAAAATAAGATCCTCAAAAAAGATGTTCTGGAACAGCCATCTGGTCTTTGCGAACTTCAACATGACCAAGATGGAAGCCAATGGTTTCACCATGACCATGGCCCCCGCCGTGGAGAGTATTTATGGCGACGATATCGAAGGCAAGAAGGCCGCTTATGCCCGCCATCAGTCCTTCTTCAATACCCACGCAGTCGCATTCAACTTTATCGCAGGTCTGTGCTACGCATTGGAGAAGGATTGCCACGACGGTAAAGTTCCCGGCGAGACCATTGATGCCATCAAGGCCTCTCTGATGGGCCCCACCGCCGGTATGTTCGACTCCATCTTCTTCAACTGCCTGCGTGTCATCGGTGCCGGTATCGCAATCGGTCTGTGCTCGCAGGGCAACATCCTCGGCACCTTCATCTTCATCCTGCTGTACGGTATTTCGCAGTCCCTGCTCAAATGGTTCCTGCTGAAAATGGGCTATACACTGGGCACCAGCTTCATCGACACCGTCTTTAACAGCGGCCTGATGAGCGTTGCGACCCGCTGTGCATCCATCCTCGGCCTGATGATGGTCGGTGCCATGACGGCAACCACCGTGGGCTTCCCCCTGAACTGGACGCTGAACATCGGCGAGACCTCCATCGTGGTCTCCGAGCTGTTTAATGCCATCTATCCGGGCATTCTGAGCTTGGCTCTGGTGCTGTTCATGATGTGGCGAATCAAGAAGGGCAACCGCCCCACACAGCTGATCATCGGTCTGCTGATCTTTGGTCTGCTGGGCGCATTCCTTGGAATCTTCTAAAAAAATCAGATCGCCTGATCCTGCAAGGGGTCCGCAGTCCGGCAGGAGTAAAACGCTTCCTGCCGGACTTTTTTGTAGAAGGAGAACGGATATGACATTGCAAGACCTGATGATGTTGTATGGTGTCACCCTGGGCAAACGGCGCACTGCAAAGCAGAAATATCTTTTGCCCAGCAGCTCAACGAGAGCCTACCGCCGCTGGGCTGGCCGGTGCGGGTTCAACAGAGGGAAGGACGGTTTTCCAAGATCGAAAACCTGATTGCCGGGGATCTGGCAAATGCAAAGGTCGTCATTGCGGTCCCCTTTGATACGTTTAAGCAAAGGCGCTGCGGCCCCAGAAATACTATCCGTTCCATCCGGACAAAAATGTTCAGCAGCGGGGGGAGAGACCTTGCACTGCAATGCGTGCTGGAACTGCTCTGTTTCGGAGCGGCCTGCCTGATGTTCTGGTCCGGACGGGGAACCGGTGCCATGCTGCCCCGGACGCTGGCGGCACTGCTGCTGGCGGGGGTAGGTGTCTGGCTGCTGCTGCCCCATGCAAGCCCCTGCAACTTCAGCCGCTGTTCCGGTGCGGTCGCCACTGCCGTAAAGCTGGCGGAGGACCTGAGCGGTGAGGAGAACATCGCTTTTGCCTTCTGTGACCATGCAGTGGATAACTATGACGGCTTCCGGCTTCTGGCGCAGGAGATGCCAACTGCGGCAACTGTTCTGCTGCTGGACAATTTGACCAGCGGCCCGGCAGTGGCGCTGGCGCACGGCGAGTACCGGAAAGAGGCGGCGGAACAGCTGTGCAGTTTGCTGCCGGAGGATAAGGTCTATGACCGGAACTACCCGGAGGAACAGCGGCAGCGGAATCTGCTGGCGCTCTTTCCCAGAGGGATGATGCTCAGCTGTGGACGAGTGGAAAAAGGCGAATTTGTTGTGGAGAATACCTGCTGTGCACAGGACCATGTACTGGATCTGCCCCGGATGGAGCGGATGGAACGGGCGTTGGCCGATTTTGCAAAACAGGAAGCAAATAAGAAGGAGAACTGAATTATGAAACTGCATTCCAACCGCATTTATACGCCGAAAGGCCCCAAGGCAGGTGTGCTGACTGTGGAAGGCGGCAAGATCACTGCCTTTGCAGAAAATACGACCGACCCCGAAGCCATTGAATACGGCGACCAGCGGATCATCCCCGGCATTTTTGATACTCATAACCACGGCACCTGCGGTTATGATATCATGAATAAGAATGCCCCCCATGAAAAGCAGATCGCATCCGTGAAAGGTTATCTGAAGGGGCTGACAAGTCAGGGCACCGTGAACATCTTCCCGACGGTGTGCGACCCGGATTCCATCCGTGCGGTGGCAGAGGTGGCAAAAGAGGGTGATCAGGACGGTGCAACCATTCTGGGTATCCACAGCGAAGGCCCCTGGCTGAACCGCACCGGTGAAAAAGGCATCCGTACCGGCTGGCCGGAGGTAAGTATGGAGACGGCACATGCCATGGTGGAAGCCGGCGGCGGGTGGCTGCGTCTTGTGGCACTGGCACCGGAGATCCCCGGGATGGACCCCATCATCGAGTATTTCCTCTCGCAGGGCATCACAGTGGCAGCCGCCCACAGTGACAACAACTATAAGCAGGCCATGGCCGCCTATGCCAAGGGCATCAGTGTGGCGACCCATACCGGCAACGTCATGACCGATATGCATCACCGGGACATCGGCGGTCTGGGAGCAGCCCTGACCAATGAAAACGTTACCTGTGAGGTGATCTGCGACGGCCTGCACATCTGCGATGAGATGCTGGGCATCTACTTCAAGGTCAAGAGCACCGACAAATTCATGATGGTCAGTGACTGTACGGCTCTGTCCGGTGCACCGGTGGGCAAGTATGAGGGCATCTTTGAGGGGATGGCCCTGAATGTGACCCCGGAGGGCTTTGTTCTGACCGATACCGGCCGCCTGTGCGGTTCCAGCCAGCCGGTGCTGTTCGACATCAGAAATCTGGTGAACAATGTTGGCATCCCGCTGGAGACCTGCCTGAAGATGGCCTGCCTCAATACCTGCATCAAGTATGGTTTTGCCGACCGCAAAGGGTACCATTGAAGTGGGCAAGGACGCAGATCTGGTGGTCATCAGCGACGATTATCAGGCACAGGTCACCTACGCCGAGGGCCGGAAGGTCTATGACCGCAGCACCGAGGGCAAGATCTTCAATGCGGATTATCTGAACCGATAAGGACAAAGGAAACAGCTATGAGCAAGAAGTTGATCGTAGTAGCCGATGATTTCGGCTTCAGTGAGGCATACAACTATGGTGTCATCAAAGCCTATAAGGAGGGCGTGGTCTGCACCCTCTCGCTGATGAGCAACATGGCCGCCGTCCCCCATGCGGTGAAACTCTGGCAGAGCGAGTGCCCGGAGGTGCCGCTGGTCCAGCACACCAATTTTGTGCAGTACCGCCCCGTCAGCGCCCCGGAAAAGGTGCCCACGCTGGTAAACGAAGAGGGAATGTTCTACCGCAGCTATCTGTGGAAGAGCGAGAATCCCAATGATGCCAAATGCAAGGGCGAAGTTTACCCCAGCTATGAGGACCTGTATACCGAGACCATGGCCCAGCTGGACCGGCACAAAGAACTTGTGGGACATTATCCCCGGCATTTTGAGGGCCACAGCGCCATGACAAGGCCCATGGAGCAGGCGTTCCGGGATATCGGAAAGAAGCTGGGCATCCATAACATGGGCGATACGCTGGCCGAAGAACTGCCGATGAAACCGGCCTGCGAGCTGTTCAGTTTGGGCAACAGCAACGCAATGGAGATTCTGAACCGGGGCAGCCGCCCGGAGGACTGGCTGGAAGACCGCTTCGGCATCCTGAGCTCTCCCTACGAGTACAATATCCTACATTTCCATCCGGGTTATCTGGATCAGTACCTTCTGGACAATACTTCCCTGACCCTGCCCCGCTGCCGTGATCTGGCGACCCTGTGTGACCCGCAGGTTCGTCGCTGGCTGGATGAGCATGAGGTGGAACTGACCAACTTTGATGCCCTGTACGAATAACTGCGCCATTTCAAGTGATACTTTATCATCCTCCATAGGAACGCCGCTGCACAGAATTGCGACCTGTGCGGCGGCGTTTTTTCTTAGTAATGGCCTAACCCTCTCAGCCAAAGTCTTTAACTGAGAGGGTCACCCCCACCCCCGTCAAATCGCACTAAAAAATAGACTGCATTTGTTACAAATGACAAACTCATGGAAAACCCCTTGATTTTTATATAAGGGGGGTATAATAAAATGCAAAAGAGCACCCCCACAAAACAGAAGAATCGGCAAACCAGCTGGAAGGCTGCGACGCAAAGCTAAAGGGCCCAGACCGGGCAGCCAGCTGCACTTCCCCATAAGTACACCACAGCGTCACACCAGCCTTTCGGGGCAGGTGCGGCTCCTTTTTACATTTGCGGCGGGTGCAGGGAAAAGCGTTTGGGATACTTCATAAGGGAGGAAAAAGTTTATGAAACCAAAACGTGTAGTAAGTTTGCTGGTGGCGGGCTGTATGGCCGTCTCCATGGTGCCTGCTTCGGCGGTCACGGCGTTTGCGGAAACGGTGGGGAATACGTCTGCCTTGGCTGTGCTGGCACAAAATGCAGCAACAAGCGGCCCTTGCGGTGCAGAAGATCAGACGGAAAGTGTTTCTTGGGAAGTGGAACAAAACAATACGGCTGCGGAGAATCCTACATATACACTGAGCATCGAAGGTTCAGGTGCAATGGCGGATTACAATGCAATCAATGATGGAACAGTTGAAGATGACGGAACGGCTAAGAATTATACAATCATAACCCCGCGTGAAAACGCGGGGTTATGATTTGTCCATTTTTCGTGGATGCCCCAAGCGGCTAGATATCCGTAGCAACTCCGAGTTTTCGACTTTTTACGATTTATCGAAAATTTTGAGGTCACACATGAGTTTTGATCCGAATGCTATTGGTAACCGTATTTTTACTTTGCGTACAAATGCGAAGTTATCGCAGGAAAAACTTGCTGAAAAACTTGGTGTTTCCCATCGCCACCTCGGCGATCTTGAAAGGGGAAGCTCCAATGGCTCTGTAAAAATCCTGATCGATATTGCAGAATACTTCCATGTCAGTATGGATTATCTTCTTTTGGGTCGAGATCCTTCTAGGAATCAGTTTCAAAATGAACTGCAAGCCGCTATAGATCATCTTGAAAAAATCAAAGGTCTTTTATAATCACTTCAACAAGAAACGCTCCTGCCAGTTTTACACCGACAAGCGTTTCTTGTGTTATTCAAAAATATCGGCAAGGGTAAGCAGCTGTACTTCTCCGCGTTCCTGTGCCTGAAGCAGACCGTCCGTAAATCCGCCTTTCGAGAAAATGTAGTAGTGGTAGTTTGTTCCTTTCCCAAAGACTGCTGCATACTCCCGAATCAGTTCCAGTTCGTCCAAACCGATTTTTTCATTACGGTATTCTCATATCGTTTATTTAACTTCCGAAGTTCCTCATCGCGGCAGTAAAATCGGCTCATTTTGTTCCCTCCCCAAAGTGTATTTATCGAATTTATATACTCGTAAAAGTTTCTTACGAGTATAATATCATTTCTTACATAAAGTCAGGAAATATATTTTTGACGGCTCATCGAGAAACAGGAACGATACTTCCTATTTTCCTCAAAAATTGTGAACTCTGAGTTCCTGTTCATTTCGTTCCGCATCGGTTACAATACAGCCATAGCTTCGGCAAGCGTTCAAAGCAGCCCTCAAGCTATCCCGCCCCTTGAAAATTGAACACGCATTCTTCAGTCACGTTCCTGTGATGATGAGCCACGTCCGTAACAAATGCGATGATCTCCCACTGAGGGAATGAGCGGTAGGTTGACGGTAAATGGATGACAGCTTCTCCATAGCTAAGAGCCATCACAGAATAATGATACTTCTGCCTTCGGGCAGCTCGGTGAGAACCACGGAGAGGTGAGAACCCTATGGATTCGGTACGCTGCCGGACGGCTGAAAGATTTCCCACACGAAAACAGAGTTTTCGGTTTCCGGGGATGTCGGGGACAAATACGGAAAGGTATAGAACTATAAATCACAGCAATTTGCTGTTTGAGATAGTAGGGTGGGCTGTGCGAGCAGCCCACTGTTACATATACGGATAGAAAGGAGAAATCCAAATTGGCCACACGAGGTAAAAAAGAGAAAGAGTATCCGCCTATGCCCGCAAACTGGATGTACAAGCGCGGGGATGTCTACATGATGGATCTGAATCCTTACAGCGGTTCCGAGCAAGGCGGCATCCGACCTGCCATTGTTGTCCAAAACGATGACGGTAATTTTTATTCCAATGTTCTTCTGGTCGTTCCACTGACAACACAGATCAAAAAGCGAAATATGCCAACGCATTTTATTCTGCACAATCGCTTTTTGAGTGCGCCATCTATGGCGATTTGCGAAAGTCCGCGCCCCGCAGATAAATCCAGAGTGTTAAGCTACCTTGGGCACCTGTCCAAATATGAAATGCGGCAAGTGTCAGTGTGTCTGCAATACAGCTTTGGGTTCATTGGATACAAGTCATTCCGAAAATACCTTACGGCTCCTCCGCAGGAGGATGTTCTCGCCGCTGCAAAAGAGCTGCTCTCCCAGCAGTTTCAGAATCTTCGGGTGCTGAACAGTCAGCCCCCTGCTCTCGCCAAGCACACAAAAGGCGATCGACATAGCATTGAGCAGATATCGGAAAGGATGCTCTCCACCCCGACGGAATCTTCTGTTGAGTTCATGGTTGCAGAACTGGATGATGCGCTTCAATCGCTTATGTTCCGCTGGAATATCTGTTATGAACGGTATTCCACTTTCCGCTTATCCGATAACGAAAAGAAGAAAATCGGTTCGATTATCCAATCAGGAATTGATTTTCTGCAAAAAAAAAAGAAGGAGGTTCCTTTATGATGAACGCAGTGGTAAAACCTTACCATGAAATGTGCCTGAACAGCAGTGAGCTGATCGTGCCGCGCGACACTTATCAGCGTGCTCTTCACCCCGCTCGTGTTGCCCGTATCGCAAAAAGAATTTGACGAGCGGGTTGGCAATGAGCCGAAGATCAGCTTCCGGGATGGTCACTACTATGTGATGGACGGACAGAACACCATCGCTGCACGGAAATTTCTGAACGGCGGCGAAGATTTGCAGATTCGCGGCAAGGTTTATTTTGGTATGACAGAACGAGAAGAAGCCCTCCTGTTTGCACAGCAGACAGGCATTTCGGAACGGCTGAGTGCAGGACAGAAGCTCCGTGCCCTGATTTTTTGCAGGGGAGCCTGCTGCCGTTGCATTCCAGCAGGCCACCGAATTGGCTGGCGTTCATCTTTCTTTTGAAGAAGGCCGGGGCAAGCAGCGGATCAGCTGCATCGCAACCGCCTATCACGAATTCATCCGGCTTGGTCCTGAACTGTATATCGAATCCCTTGATGTTTTGCTGAATGCGTGGGACGGAGAACCTGATTCCATGAGTTCTGCAAATCTGCTCGGCATCTGCCGCTTTGTAGAACTGTACCACTCCGAATACAGTAAAAAGCCGTCTGATTGCCAAACTGCGGCAGGTCGATGCATTCACGATTTTTCGCCTTGCACGAACCGCAGGCGTAAGCCTTCCCGGCAAGACGAAGTACCTTCAACAGGTCTATACTATTTATAATGGTGGCAGCCGCCGGGCTGCATTGCCGCTCAAGTTTTAACTTTAAGTATATTTAACGAGGTATTATCCAATGATTATCCATGAAGAACCTTCGCCCAACTCGGTTTCCTCCCCTGTTTCCACAGCAAAGGACAGCCGCTGCTATACCGTAGAAGACCTGATGGAAATGCTGCTCCTGAGCCGTCCCACTGTCTACCGTCTACTGAAGCAGAACGAATTCCGCTGGTTCAAGGTAAGCGGCGCTTACCGTATTTCCAAAGCCAGCTTTGAAGCATGGCTCAATGCTGGCACTGTTTAACGCAATCCTGCTGTTTGACATCCTCAACATTTCACGCGAAATCTGCTATTCTTTAGCCGGGATGAGAAATCCCGGCTAAACTTTTACATAGATAGAGAGGTGTCTTTCATGGATGATATGCGGAATACTTCGGCTCCCTTTATACGGAAAAGCTGAACCTGCCACTACCAAAACCACCATGTCGGTTCGTGAGATGCGGCAGCTTCTCGGCCTTGGCAAAACAGACAGCTATTGGCTGCTTCATAAGAATCTCTTTGAAGTCATTCTGATAAACGACAAAAGGCTATCGTTATTTCCAGCTTTGAGAAATGGTATGCCAATCAGGTCAAATATCATAAGGTCAATGGTTCGCCACCGGGCGAGGAACTTTGCAAACGGTCCTATTCCGTTCCTGACGCCGCCGAGATATTGAAGGTGAAACCCGAAACGATCTATACACTCATCCGACAGGGCAAGTTGAAAACAGAAACGGCAGACTTCTGTATGAGAATTCCCAAAGAGGACTTTGAGCGGTGGTACCGATCACAAAGTCGCTACCGCACAGCAGCCGACCGTGAGCGTGACCGGGAGATTGAAGCGCAAACCATCTCCATCCCGGAAATGGCAAAACTACTCGGTATCCCACGCAAGAATGTTTATGGGATTCTTGATTGCAAAAAATACCGAGATTGTTTCGTCATTGAGCGCGTGGCCGACAGGCCGCGCATTACCAAAAAAAAAGTTTTAAGGCATGGCTTAAAAGCCAATCTACATACCAACTTCAAAAACCGAAAAAGAAACGCATGAGGAGCCGCCGCTAAAACTGCAATGTCCCAAGAATGGGAAATACTACAGTTTTCAGGAAATTCAGGCTTTTTACGGAATCAGCCGCCCAACACTTGACTCGTGGGTTCTCAAAGAAGGAATTCCAACGATGAAGTTGGGAAGGGTAAAACGCATCCAAAAAGATGCTTTCGATGAAGTTCTGAAGTCCAAACGTAAAGTAGAGGAGGATGTATAATGGCTAGCATTGTCAAACGCAATAACCGATACTGCGTTGTCTATACCTACAAACACACTAATGGAACGCTAAAGCAGAAATGGGAAACCTTTACCGACCTTGCAGATGCCAAAAACCGTAAGAAAGAGGTCGAATACAAAGAATCCGTCGGTACCTTTGTGGCACCCCAGTGCCGAACTCTAAAAGACCTGCTTAAAGAATACGTCACCCTGTACGGAAGAACCAAATGGGCACTTTCAACCTATCAATCAAACACTGCACTGATTTCAAACTACATAGAACCGCTTATCGGCTCAATGAAGCTGCAAGATCTCACCACCCGCGTAATTGAGGGATATTATCAGCGGCTGCTTAAATACGAAGCCGTTGACCCTATGTGTGGAAAGCGTCAGCATCAATACGTTTCTCCCGGCACGGTTCGTTCGGTTCACAAAATTTTGAGAAGTGCCTTTGAGCAGGCTGTAAAGTGGGAACTTATGGAAAAGAATCCCTGTATTTATGCCACCTTGCCCAAATACACTGCAAAGAAGCGTGATATCTGGACTGCCGAGACCCTGTTCCATGCCTTAGAAGTCTGTGATGATCCACGGCTCCGGCTTTGCATCAACCTCTCCTTCTCTTGTTCCCTGCGCTTAGGGGAATTGCTCGGTCTGACATGGGATTGTGTGGATATCTCCCCCGAAAGCATTGAAGCCGGGCGAGCCTCCATTTACATAAATAAGGAATTGCAGCGTGTAGATATTGCTTCGCTGAACGCCTTGGAAAATAAAAATGTCATCACTCGTTTTCCCTCGCTGAGTTCCCGCTGCACCACGGTCCAGGTTCTGAAAAGCCCTAAAACAGACAGCAGTATCCGAACCATTTTTCTCCCCAAAACAGTTGCTGAAATGCTTGTCCACTATAAAGCCGAGCAGGACATGACAAAGGACGCACTGGGTGCAGAGTATGCAGACTATAATCTCGTGGTTGCCGGCCCGCTGGGAATGCCGACCGAACAATCCACCATTAACGGTGCATTGAAGCAGCTGATTGAGGAAAACGATCTCCCAAAAGTGGTTTTCCACAGCTTCCGACACTCCAGCATTACATACAAGCTCAAGCTGAACGGCGGCGATATCAAAGCCGTGCAGGGCGATTCCGGTCATGCACAGGCTTCGATGGTCACCGAGCAGTACGCACACATTCTGGATGATGATCGGCGTTTGAACGCACAACGATTCGACGATTTCTTCTATCAGCATCATGGTGCAGAGCCTGAAGCCCTCCCTCGCGCAGAGCAATCCACTCCCAAAGCCAGTCCAGTCGATACAGATGCGGCAGCAGCTCTTGCTAAACTGCTGGCTGACCCCTCTATGGCCGAACTCATCAAAAATCTTGCAAAGAACTTATAAGCCCCTATACATACATAAACAGCGACAGCTTTCCGATTTGGAAAACTGCCGCTGTTTGTTTTAAGAATATCTTGGCTGAATTAAAATCAGGCGGGTTTCTTTGTATCCAGTGCCTTTACTTCTTCAACAGGAAGCTGAACCGACCGAGCAATTTCTTCATAGGTCATTTTCCCAACTTCTAGCAAAGATTTTGCAATTTCAATCGACTGCTCATGCTTTGTTTCTTCTCTCACTTCTTCAAATGCTCTGCACATCGTTGCCACTCCCTTCGTATCTTCTTTGAAATAACGCACCCGCTGTGCCAGAACAGGATAGTTCATGTCATCCGGGTTCGTACAGGTAAAATCGTGCATTAGTTTTCCCAATGCGGTGTCATCTTTGATCTGAGACACATAGATAATATGTGCTTCATCTCCAAAGGATTTCCCCATTTCCTCAATGATGCGGTTGATGTGGTAGATGGGAAGTCCACCCCGCAGCACATCGTTCTCTGTAATAAAGATTACATAGGTTTCGTTCAGTGCGTCATACGCATCGCCCTTTCGGGTGAGATTGGCATCCAGCAGGCTGCTGTTATATCTTGCCCTCTTTGCGACTGCTCCACTGTCACTGCGCTGAACCTCGACATTGTAGGCACGATTTTCATGATCCACTGCCAGAATGTCAAGCCGCACGGAACGCCCCTGTATATTGTTCAGGTCATGCTGCCCATGGACTTCTTTAACCTTTAAATCATCCCGATTCAGGATGATCCGGAGCAGGAATTCCGCACATGGCTTATCCTCAAAGACCTTGCTCATAAAGTTATCATCCATGAGCCGAAAATCACGGATACGCCGCAAATCTTCCTCATGCTTGCGCTCAAAATCAAGGTTGTTTTGCGTTTCGACTTCTGCCATCGGTTCACCTGCTTTCTGTTCCTTATCTAAGGTAAGAATACCATAAAACCGTTTTTTTTACAAGATGAAGTACTTCCCACCACATAGGTCAGAATCCTTTCATATCGTGTTCTGGCCATGTTCCTATTCCAACTGCGATTCCGACATGGTATCATAAATCCAGAAACAGGCTTCAGCTGCTTTTTTTTGCAACTGGTGTTCTTCTGGTGCCTATGAACAGCCACGCGCCTTCCAGCTAATGAAAGGTGAGCGTTGTACAATAGAGCGGCCACTTTTCATTTAGCTCAGCTAATTTCCAGCTAATAAAGCCCCTAGAGCACCTTTTTGGACTCTGTTTCCGGCTCTCTGCTAAAATTGGCAGCCGCTTTCGTGTAAATCCATGTAAACACAGAATAGGATAGCAATTCCTGACTGTATCTTTTTGTTAATAACTATCTCGTTTATATACACAAACCGAGTCAAAAGCCGTTTTACAGAACACTTTACCAGGAGAGTTGACAAACCCGCCGTTTTTGCGTATTATAATAGGAACAAGGGGGTCGTGTGCCCCTTTGGCAAAAAGCGAACAGCCTTGACGAGGAGAGTACGCCCTGCCTGCGCCTGACAGAAAGCCCGAAGGATGGAACCGGGCAGGTGAGCACGGGGTGGAAGATGGCCTCTGAGCTGTGGGGGTGAAGCGGCACGCCGCCAAGCCCCCGCCGGGTGCGCCCGTTACTGCGCAGAGGCCGGTTTTACCCCGGCACGCAAGGCCATGCCCGCAAGGGCGCGGCGAAGCAAGGTGGTACCACGGAAGTTCAGCTCCCGTCCTTGTCCGGTGCATTCCGGCAGGACGGGAGCTTTTTTGTGACACAGCCACATCAGAAAGGAAGAATCATCCCCCATGAGCGAGCACAAGACATTCTACATCACGACCCCCATCTACTACCCCAGCGACAAGCTGCACATCGGCCACAGTTACACCACCGTGGCCTGCGACGCGCTGGCCCGCTTCAAGCGGATGCAGGGCAAGGAAGTCATGTTCCTGACCGGCACCGATGAGCACGGCCAGAAGATCCAGGATAAGGCCGCCGATGCAGGCGTGACCCCCAAGGAGTACGTTGACCGGATCGTTGCCACCGTCAAGGATCTGTGGAAGCTGCTGGATGTCAGCTATGACCGCTTCATCCGCACCACCGATGACTACCATGTGGAGACCTGCCAGAAGATCTTCACCCAGCTGTATGAGCAGGGCGATATCTACAAGGGCGAGTACATCGGCCACTACTGCAAGCCCTGCGAGAGCTTCTGGACCGACAGCCAGCTGGTGGACGGCAAGTGCCCGGACTGCGGCCGCGAAGTCTACGATGCCCACGAGGAGGCCTACTTCTTCAAGACCGGCAAGTATGCCGACCGCCTGCTGAAGTACTACGAGGAGAATCCCCAGTTCATCCAGCCCGAGAGCCGGAAGAACGAGATGATTGCCTTTATCAAGCAGGGCCTGCAGGACACCTGTGTTTCCCGCACCTCTGTCAAGTGGGGCATCCCCGTTCCCTTTGACCCCAAGCACACCATGTATGTCTGGGTCGATGCGCTGAGCAACTATATCTCCGCGCTGGGTTACGGCAACGAGACCTACCACGATTACAACAAGTTCTGGCCTGCTGACCTGCACATGGTGGGCAAGGAGATCCTGCGCTTCCACACCATCCTGTGGCCCGCCATGCTCATGGCTCTGGATCTGCCGCTGCCCAAGCGCGTGTTTGGCCACGGCTGGCTGCTGATGAACGGCGGCAAGATGTCCAAGTCCGTGGGCAAC